>Ga0209379_10000068_pt1 | contig 145211 bp, 158 predicted proteins | sample tdDd001_FD_187124 | JGI IMG/M metagenome (GOLD analysis project Ga0209379, IMG submission 187124) | Marine sediment microbial communities from the Atlantic coast under amendment with organic carbon and nitrate - tdDd00.1 (SPAdes)... | ecosystem: Environmental > Aquatic > Marine > Coastal >...
CAGTGAGAATGACCTGGAAAAGTCTTTTATAATCCTTTTCACCTAAGAGATTATACATATAATTGAAGATGTCTATAACCGATTGCGAGGTATTAGCATCTCTTATAAATGCCAGCATGAAGTTAGAATTTATAAAATGAAGCGTTAATAATACCTTGCCACCTTTATTACCAATCACAGAATCCATCTGAACAACATTATGCTCCGGATAACGCTCCATGTATGCTAAATAATCTTCGTATTTACGGTTGATACGACATTTCCTATCCACCTTAAATTCAGGTTTCTTGTACCTTGGACGAAACTTAACCTTACGTGGCAAATCAATATTTCTGACATCAAAGACACAGGCATCTATGTAATTGTAGATCGTTTTTTCACTACACATGATTTCATCTTTATGGTGAACATATACTTGATGAACTGATTGTCCATTTTTTATGAGTGGACTAATAATATCATTAAGGCGACTGATTTCAGCTTCGTTTGTTAAAAGGCCACTACGTGATTCCGATATGTTCTCAGAGTATATTTGATGAGCATCACTAGCACTATAATAAGGTTTTGCAAGTGTGCACTTAGTATAGTCACTGCATCCATTACAAACATATGGTGGTTTGAATTTACTGATACAGATTTGTTCCTCAAAGAAATCACAACCGTCATTACACAGTTTGCATAACTTGCAGTAATTTTTCTTAGGATATTTACATTCCTTACATACAAGTTTTCTACGGCATTCCGAACGATGCTTACAAGCATTGTAAGTATTCCCAGCATAGCCTGTTTTTCTGATAATATGATTACGTTTGACTTCTTTAGAAATTGTAGTTCTATCTTTTGAAATGATCTTTCCAATAGCACCAAAAGATAAACAATTTTTTAGACCTGCTTCTATTTCAAGTCGCTGATCATACGTTAAATATTTAGACATAAATACCTCCGAAAAGTCACCAGCTCTTTGAAGGTATCAGTAAGATTTACTAAAGACAATAAAAAACAAGAACCTATTACAGTTCTTGCTAAAATATTTGTACTTCATAATTCCATAGACTATGAATTACATCAATATATACAATAATGATATTTTTTGAAAATGGACTATGGAAATTCATTTTTCAATTTAGGTTAACCTCTTTTAACCTCATTTAGGATTAACCTCTCTTTTCTCGGACAAAATTCTAAAAAAATAAAAAACCTACAAGTTTCAATACTTGTAGGTCTTCATTAAATCAAGTTAATGTTTTTAGAAAATTTAACAAACAGTAATCTTACCACTTTTAATGACTTTACCAAATAAGGCTTCTGTCATCAATGGACACTTCTGTTTTATTAATGTACATTCCGGAAAACACCGTTTCCCCTTCTTTGTGATTAAAACTTCAGCTTCCCCAAGCATCAATACATCTCCTACTGATATTAAGTCTGAATCCAAATCAATCAGAATGGTTTCAATAAACCGCTCTATACATAATCCTTTTTCATATTTAGATAATCGGTCTGTAGTCTTTTTTGACATCAGACAAACCTCTCGATCCCCAGGTTTTGCATAAGCATCCCCTTCAAGACCATGGTTTTCAAGTAGAACCCCTTCTTTAACCTCGATACGATTACCTTTATCAATAGAAAGCTTAATCGAAAGGACTTTTGCTTTCATTACACCAACTCAACTTGATGATAAACTTTCTTACCTTTTTTAATCATTGCCTTATTATCTTCAAAGTCTGCTAAAGTCATCTTAAAGAATGGATCTTGTACTTTCTTATCATTTAAAGAAATACCATTTTGCTTCACAAGACGTTTACCTTCACCTTTAGACTTTAATAAGCCAAGTTCAACCATAACTTCTAGAAGCTCTTTACCTTCTTCAAATAACGCTTTATCCATTTCAGTTGTTGGTACATTTTCACTTGCACCTCCACCTGCAAATAATGCTTTTGTTGCTTCTAGTGCCTTATTTGCCTCTTCTTCACCATGAACAAGTTTTGTAAATTCAAAAGCTAAGATTTCTTTTGCCTTATTAATTTCAGCACCTTCCAGTGCACCCAATCTTCTTACTTCATCCATTGGTAAGAATGTCAATAAAGCTAAACAGTTTTCCACATCAGCATCATCTACATTTCTGAAGTATTGGAACATCTCATATGGTGATGTTTTTTCAGGATCAATCCACACAGCTCCTTTTTCAGTTTTACCCATTTTAATACCAGCAGAAGTTGTTAACAATTTAAAAGTTAAACCATATACATCTTGTTGATCTGCTTTTCTACATAGGTTAACACCTGCAATGATGTTTGACCATTGATCGTTACCACCTAATTGCATTTTACAACCATATCTTCTATTTAACTCTAAGAAGTCATAACCTTGCATAATCATGTAGTTAAACTCTAGGAATGATAATCCTGTTTCCATTCTCTGCTTAAAACATTCTGCAGCAAGCATTCTGTTTACATTAAACTTACTACCAATTTCTCTTAAGAATGATACATAATTTAAATTATCTAGCCAATCTGCATTATTCGCTGGAATACCTTTTTCTCCATCTAATGTAACGTACTTTCTCATCTGGTTTAACATCTTTTCACCATTTGATTCAATAATTTCATTAGTTAGCATTTTTCTCATATCAGTTTTACCAGATGGATCACCTATTTTTGCAGTACCACCACCGATTAAAGCAATTGGAATATGACCAGCTCTTTGCATATGCATCATTACAATTACTTGAATAAAGTGACCAACATGTAAGGAATCTGCTGTTGGATCAAAACCAATGTAAAACTTCACTTGTTCATCGTTTAATAATTGAATAACTTCCTGTTCATGAGTGATTTGCTCAATAAAGCCTCTCTCTTTTAGTATTTCATATACATTCATCTATAAACCTCCTCTTAATCATATAGATATGATTCTTGAAAATAAAAAAGAGCCTTTCATCCAAAGGACGAAAGACTCGTGGTACCACCTTAATTCGAAATCAAAGATTTCCTCAATATGTTTAACGCACACCTACGTAATGGTTTCCCATTAATACTCATAGCTCGTAATTTCATAAAACAATCTGAACACTTTCCATCACCCAGTGTCTTTCTAGATCCGTTATTGCTTTATTACTGCTGCTCTTCATCGTAATATATTTAATTAGTATTCATCTTAAAGGAATTCTTCAAAATTGTCAACTATAGAGTTCAACAATTTTTAAATCTTTTTCTTTTACAAGGTCAACAAACTTCTCTTCGACCTGAATAACAGGTCTTGTTGGGAAGTTCACATCCACGTATATAATTCGCCCTCTTTCACCAGTACTAAGCAAAACTTCTTTTCCGGTATAGAAAACTGCTAGGTTTTTTAAGAATATATAGCAGATCTTACTATCTAATGTTTTCCCAGCATGCCATTGAATGTAATCGGCAGCTTCAAATGGGGATGTTTTATCCTTATATGGACGCTTATTGGTCATGGCATCAAATATATCACAAACCATAATTATTTTAGCAAACTCATGAATCTGCCCTGCTCTTAATCTAAGTGGATAACCGGATCCATCTATTCGCTCATGATGTTGAAGAGCTGAATACTTAATATTATTTGTCACACCTTCTGTTTTTAATAAAATCGAGTATCCAAATTGAGCATGTTTCTTTACAATATCAAATTCTTCTTCTTTTGTTTTATTAGGTTTATTCAAAATAAACTCTGGAATCTTCATTTTACCAATATCAAATAATAACGAAGCTTGTGCTAAATCACTTAATTGTTCCTGATTGTAACCCAACCATTTTCCAATCATAGTTGCCAAAATAGAAACTCTTAATGAATGATCAAATGTATAGTTATCTCCACGCTTTAACTGAGATAATCGCATCAAAACATCATCATTTCTTATCATATCTGGTAAAGCATGACTAATATCGCGTCTAATAGAATCCAAGTCAAGTTCATTGCCCGTCCTTAATTGTTCAAAGGCTTTTTGTGTATGTTCAACTAGATCTTTGTGTTTTTCATCTATCGGTGTATTACCTTCACCAGTCAATACATGAATAACCATATTGGCATTCGCGACATTTGTCAGTACTGGTTCTATGTCATCTTCTTTCAGTTCTATCTTATTCAAAGCTTCCAAATAGGATTCTGCATCAAAGCTTTCTCCCATTTTATCTGCTTCATCTTGTATCATCTGAACTTGAGCTTCATTAGTCGTCGCAGATTCTACTATTTCGTTAGAATCAGAGACTACTGATAACTCTTTTATACCAAGTCGTGTCATTAATTGAACGTGTCTATCTGTAATTTCTACACCTTTGCTTAATAACTCAACATCGCTACTGCCTAAAAAAATAGATGAAGCTAAAACCATGCCTATTTCTACTTCACTGATTTTAATTACTTTCAAGAGACACCTCCATAACAGTCCTTTTTTTCATTATACATGATAATAGTGCATAATATATGAAAAAAACCTTAAAATCCATAGTTTTACATAATCATTTGTCGATTAAATCATACCCAACCTTTATGAAATTTAACATTTATAAGAAACGTCTTAGAAAAATTAAAAAAGGATTAGAAGATCATCTAATTACATAAAAGGTGTTGACATAGTTAGATGAAAGTTGTAATATATAGACAAAGAAGTACTTCGATACACATCTAACTATCTTAGGTGTTGAAAATACAAATCATTTTCCCACAAACTTTAGTTAGATATAAATCGAACAACAAATTAATTAGACAGATTTCAAATCCATTTGTCTTTAAAAAAACTTTAAACATTCTTCTAGTACGATCATTATCTACAGAATATGGTAGAAACAACTAAAATTGTTGTCACACTAACATATGAGTTCTTGACACGATATGATATGAATGAAGAAGCTTGAGTACACAAACTATGTGAGATTCGTTCACTAACAACAAAAGGAGGTCATCATGAAAAGAAAACAAACAACAAGAAAATCTAAGCTTTCAAGTTTAGAAACGATGGACTACTTCTTAGTAAGATACAATCTGTAGAGGTTAATATGAAGAAGGAAAACATCAAAACAATTAGGACAACACATTTATAGGAGATGAATTTCTTTCAAAAGATACACTTCTCCTAGTTAGGAGGAAGCATGAGTAAAAAAATTAAGAAAATAAAAAAAGCAAAAAACTCTCATTTAATTGAGCTTGACCAATACTTATCAAAATATAATCTATATAACTATTAGGTAAACTGATTAAAATATTTTGAGGGGGAAAATATGAAAAAGATAAAAAATGATAAAAAAGAGGCATTACAAATTGAAATGGACAAACTTAAAATTTATGTTTCACTTTAGAGTAAGGTCTAAACAATGAAACAAACATATTGCTTTGAACTCTAATGGGCCTTAGGAGATATCCGATGGCCCTTTTGTTTTATTGTCAACTACAAGCCATAAGTGATATACTGATATTAATTCATTTTTAGATAAAATTACAGTGTTATAGGAAGAGGTTAATTATGAATCAAATTAAATTTATACCTGAAATTGATTTTATTATGTATGCAGATGTTATATCGAATCTTGATAAGTATAAAGCAAAGTTCGAAAGTGATATGAGACAAAAGAAACGGGAAGTTAATAAGGATTTAGCTAAAGAAAACTCTGAATACTTTAATAAGGCAAATGACTATCTTAGCTCGCTGAGTTTTATTCAAAAGAATAACCTTTTACTATTTTTCCATGACATTAAATTTACAGCAGAGTATCTATTATATATGATTCATAGTGGTTACTCATTTGATGATTTATCTTCAGATAGTTTAAAAGACTTTATTGATCAACTTTGTGATTCGGATAACTTAGAAAATCCCACAAGCTTTGATGACTATCTTCAATTTGTAAAAGCGTACTACGACGCACCAGACAATCACGTTGATTTTGAGAAAACAACTAATTTGATATATGATTTTATCCACTCACCTGATTTAGTGGAAACATCGTTTAAACCTGCATTAAAAAAATTATATGAGGATTTTTATAAAAATCAGATTCTGCCCATTTTAGATGATGTAGAAGCTATTATCAAAAAACATCAACTGATTATGGACAAGGCACCGAATGACTTTATTTTCAACTTATCTAATGGTCACTTTGATGCTAAAGAGATTAACCATCAGGATATGCAGCCTATACTGAGTTATTATGCACCTATGAGTCTATATATTTCAATTAGACAAAACAACTATATTTATGGTAAAAACATTGATCAACTAAAAAGCAAAACACAAGATAAGGATCTCTATGAACCTCTTCTTAAGTTCTTATCAGATAGTAAGAGGTATCAAATGATTCAAAAGCTTTCTGATAAAAAATGGTACTCTAACGAACTTGCAAAAGAGTTTAATATCACACCTGCAACGATGAGTTACCATGTTAACAAAATGTTTGGTCTTGGACTCATTCACTTTGAACAAGGTGATCAAAATAGAATGTATATGGCTCTAGATAAGAAAAGACTCAAACAACTTCTAAACAGTTTGGTCAATGATTTAATTGAATAATTATACAAATCTTAAAACTCCATATGGAGTTTTTTTATTCATCAAAGCAAAATATTCTTCTCTTATAATTGCTACTTAACAGCTATTTATACTACAAATCATTAAGATTCAAATTAACCTATTTAAAAAAAATAAATTTTTATTCTCTTTTTTGAAACTTTTCTATTTTTATGGTGTATTAATAAGTATAGGGCCCATGGAAAGGAGTTAACATGTTTAAGAAAAAAATAAAAACTGCATCCAAAACCATCGCCTCAAAACCTATACATATTGGTGGAAAAACATTTATTGCAGTACATGTTGTAGATGTCACTATTATCGGTACCAAACACTCGAGTATATATGGTACCATCGATCCAAAAGGCGTCATGGTCATAGATAATGAAAAACATGAATTTCTATCCATTGATGAAACATTTGATTTAGATACTTTAAATGAACTTAATATAGAAAGTTCATAAACAATTAGGAGGTTATGATGAATATCCAAGAAAACATTAATGTATTATTTGAGAAATTTGAAGAATTTATTAAGTCACAAACTGTCGTTGGTCAAGAAATCAAAGTCGGCGATGTCTCTATCATTCCACTTGCAAGTATTTCATTTGGCTTAGGAGCTGGTGGAGATACAAGCTCTGAAGCTAAAGGTGGCGGATCAGGTATCTGTGCAAAAGCTACACCACAAGCATTACTAGTTGTTAACGGTAGTGATGTTAATTTAATTCCTATCAGAAAAGGCAGTAGCTTTGAAACACTTCTTGATAGTGTGCCTGCTTTAATTGATAAAATCAAGGAAATGAAACCAGAAACTGAAGAGACCGAAGAAAAATAATATTAATTGCTTAACGACAGCTTGCTGTCGTTAAGTTTCATTCTTTATTAAAGGTGGTGAAGCTGTGGATTCATCGGAAAAAAGGCTTATCAGACAATGTAAAAAGCAAAATAAAGAAGCCTTAAATACGATTTATGTTAAATATCAAAAATACATATACAGTATCTGTTATAACTATACGCATTCCAAAGAAGATGCTTTAGATTTATTACAAGAATCATTTATAAAGATACTCAAGAACATTGATCGATTCGATGAAGATAGGCCTTTGTTACCTTGGATTAAGAGAATTAGCATCAATACTTGTCTTAATTTCAAGCGAAAGTCGAAACCAAGTATTTCATTGGATCAAGTAATGACTGAAGACGGTCAAACTCTTAAAGATGCTATCGCATCTCAATTCAACTTAGAAAATTATATATTGTTTCAAGATACTTCAAATATCATCCATGAGGAAATCTCTAAACTAGAAGATAAATATAGGTTGCCTCTAGTCCTAAGACATCTTCACGAGATGAGTTATGAAGAAATCTCAACTTATACAAACATTCCACTTGGAACAATAAAGACCAATATTTATAGGGGAAGAAAAACATTAAAAGCCAATCTGGAAGCACGAGGTTTATGGGGGTGAGAAAATGAGCTGTCAATTTGACGAAATGTTATTATACGAATACCTAGATAATCTATTAGAAAATGAAGAAAAACTTCAAGTTGAACGTCATCTTTCTGCATGTCCTAGTTGCAGAAAAAAACTTTCAGAAATTAAACTTCTCTATTATGAACTAGATAATGTTGAGGAAATAGATATACCAATAGAAGTAAATCAAATACGTGAAGCTGTATTAGAAGAAGCATTTATCGATAGAAAAGTTCCTATCGGTGAGAAACTACAAGAAACTAAAAAGATACTTGAAGAGGCACCTGTTATCAGTAAGGTTATTCCAAACAAGCAAAATCTTTCGAGAGCAGCAAAAGGTATCTATAAAGGTTCGAAAAAAGTCATTGGGAAATTACCTAAAAAAGCTGAAAAAGCACCCAATCCGAAAAGAAACTTTGGAGGTCTATTATGATCATTTTAAAAATTCTTTTAATGATCATCTTATATCTGTTCATTTTCCTTTTAAGTATCTTATTCATACTTTTAATTTCTCCAATTAAAGGATCAGCCAGTCTTGATACCAGTAAGATAAAACTAAAGGGAAGCTATCTATTTGGTATACTCAAGATTGAATATAACCAAACCATAAAAGTAAAAATTTTAGGATTTAATTTATCTATGGATGACTCAAATGATAAGGATGATTCAGAGTCAGATAAAAAAAAGGATGTCAAAGATAAAAAGAAAAAGAAGTTTGGTCGTCCATCACTTGAAATTCTCCATTTGATGCTCGATTTAATAAAAAAACTGATTAAAATAATTGCACCAAAAGAAGCTAGCTTGCAACTAACACTAGGTTTAGATGATCCTTATTATACTGAAATGGCACATATCATTAGCATGGTCTTGTTTTTACCACTTAATAGTAGAAGAAAATATAATTTTCATTTAACACCTGTTCTAAATGATATTGCTATAGATTACAAAGGATATGCGAGAATTAATTTTTCTATCATTCAATTGATATTACCAGTATTGAGATTTTTCATAAGAAAACCTATTAGAGAGTATTTTAATATTAGAATTATAAAAAGGAAACCTTAGGTTTCCTTTAATAACGTATCAATAGCATCGATTAAATATTGAACTTCTTCAATCGTAGTAAATGAAGAAAAACTTACTCTTACAGTTCCATTTGGGAATGTCCTCAATGTTTTATGCGCTGAAGGCGCACAATGCATCCCCACTCGTGTTTGTATATTAAACTTCCGTTCAAGTTGAAAAGCTATAACCGCATTATCATTTTCCTTAAAATCTAATGAAATCACAGCAGTTCTCCTACTTAAATCTTTTGTACCAACAACTCTTACATTTGGCTGATCAAAGTTATTAAAGAAATATTCAACCAATGTCATTTCATAATCATGTATATTTCTAATACCTTTTTCTAATATATAACTTAAACTCGTATGAAGTCCACAAATACCAACAACATTTGGTGTTCCTGATTCGAATTTATCAGGCATATGCTCCGGTTGAGTTTCCTGCTCTGAAGCGCTACCAGTACCACCTTCTATTAAAGGTTTCATTATCTTCGCTAATTCAGGTTGTATCAAAAATCCACCAACACCTGTTGGTCCCAACAAACTCTTATGTCCAGTAAAGCAAAGCATATCCATATCCTTCATATCAATATCAATTACGCCTGCAGTTTGTGCTACGTCAGCAATGAAATATATGTTATGTGCTTTTGCTATCTCACCAATTCGTTTAATATCATTAATTGATCCTGAGATATTAGAACCATGAATCATTATGATAGCCTTTGTATGCTCTTGAATACTCTTTTCTACATCTTCTGGTGACACAAAACCTTCATCATCTGCTTGCACACGTGTTATATCACATCCAATACTGTTGAGTGGTCTCATTACAGCATTATGTTCCATACTTGAAATAATGATATGGTCATCTTCATTCAACAAACCTTTTATAGCTTGATTTAAGCTCTCTGTTACATTTTTAGTAAATATTACATGATCAGGATGATCAAAATTAAATAACTCACACAAAAACTCTCTTGTTTCATAAACCATACGACTTGCATCCATTGCACTGCTGTATGCACCTCTAGAAACACTGCTACCATTTTCCAATATATAAGCTGCCATATGTTCCGCAACACCAGGCGCTTTAGGAAAAGATGTAGCGCCATTATCTAAATAAACTCGTTCTAATATATTCATTCTTACACCTCACATTAAATGTACCACAATAAGCATGAGAATCAACTATTACAACTATTGAATTTATGAATAGTTGAAGCTGAATTTCTAGGATTAATTGAATACTTTAAAAAGAAAAAGCCAGCAATGCTGACTTTACTTAATCTTAACGATACTTTTATTCTTTTGTGCTTGTTTCTCTAGCTTTTTGAATGCTGTTGAAAGCATCAACTTAATTCTATTTATTTGATTAACCTCAGAAGCACCTGGATCGTAATCAATAGGTACAATATTACTCATAGGATACGAAGTTCTCAATTCCTTAATCATACCTTTACCAGTGATATGATTTGGTAAACAACCAAATGGTTGCAAACAAGCAACGTTATCTACCCCAGATTCTATAAGCTCCACCATCTCAGCAGTTAAAAACCAACCTTCGCCAGTTTGATTACCTATTGAAAGATGTCTTCTAGCTAAATCAGCTAAATGCTCAATTGGCTCTGGTGGTGTAAAACGTTTACTATTATTCAAAGCTTTTCGCATATCATTTCTGAGACTTTCTAGAAACTTTATTGCAGTTTGACTAATAACTTTACTCTTAAAAGTACCAGATAATTCTTCATACTTATAGATATTATTATATTGAGTATAGAGAACAAAATCATACAGATCTGGCATAACCGCTTCTGCACCTTCAGCTTCTAGAAAATCGACAATCTGATTATTAGCTGTCGGATGAAACTTAACAAGAATCTCACCAACAATACCAACCTTTGGTTTAACCATATCTTCATGAATTGGTAGTACATCAAAATCATGAACCACTTCTGGTATTAACTCTTTAAATTTTCTGCCCTTACCCTTTATTGTTTCCTTGAATATATCTACCCATTTTTCATACAGTGTATTTGCAGAACCTGGTTCTAATTCATATGGTCTAACTTTAAAAAGCATACGCATCAATAAATCACCCATTAATACGCCATCACCTAATTTTCTAAGAAGTTTTGGTGTTAACTTAAATCCAGGGTTCTTCTCAAGACCAGCCACGTTAAACGATACAACTGGAATATGATCCATTCCTAAATCTTTTAGTGCTTTTCTAATAAATGCAATATAATTGGTAGCACGACATCCACCACCCGTTTGAGACATTATTACTGAAACATTGTCTAAATCATATTTCCCTGATTTTAATGCTTCAATAATCTGTCCAACAGTCATAATCGAAGGATAACATGCATCATTATGAACTACTTTTAGTCCCTCATCGATGGCCTTCATATCCACTGATGGCAATAATTCTACATTATAACCATCCTCAACTAAAGCGGTCTCTAAAAATTGAAAATGAATTGGAGCCATTTGCGGAACCAAAATGGTATGTTTCTTCTTCATTTCCTTTGTAAAAACCGGACGTGGTTTATTTTCATACAATCTTCTTGGGAGTATATCATTCTTATCACGTTCATTTATTGCTGCAATCAAAGATCTCACTCTGATTCTTGCAGCACCTAAGTTACTTATCTCATCAATTTTTATAGTTGTATAGAGTTTATTATTTTGATGTAAAATATCTTGGACTTGATCGGTTGTTACAGCGTCTAATCCACATCCGAATGAATTTAACTGAATCAATTCCAAATCTTTATGACGTGATACATAATCCGCAGCTTTATAAAGTCTTGTGTGATAAACCCACTGATCAACAGCACGTATTGGTCTATCAATCGTTAAATCACTAAAACCATCTTCACATAGTACAGCAAATCCATAGCTATGAATCATTTCGTCAATACCGTGGTTGATTTCCTTATCCAAGTGATATGGACGTCCAGCTAAAACAATACCCTTTATTTCATTTTCCTTAATGTATTCTAGAGTTTTATAAGTTTTATCTTTTATATCCTGCTTATAGTTATCCAGTTCTGAATATGCTTTATCTAAAGCTGATTTAAGTTCAACGTCAGGAATATCCTCAGCTTTTAACTCTTGAATAAGTCTTTTATACATACGTTTTGGATGATCGATTGGTAAAAATGGATGATAAAAAGTTACTGCTTCATCCTTTAATCTCTCAAGATTTGCCCAAATAGTCTCAGGATACGAAATTACAACTGGACAGTTATAGTGATTATTTGCCTGAGGATCTTCTTTGATATTGTATGGAATAGAAGGATAAAATATCTTGTTAACTCCGCTGTCTAACAAATCTTCTAAATGACCATGTACCAACTTACCTGGATAACATACAGATTCCGAAGGTATCGATTCTAATCCTTTTTCGAATATTTTCTTTGATGAACGAGCCGATAATTTTACTTTATAGCCTAGTTCAGTAAAGAATGTAAACCAAAATGGGTAATCCTCATACATGTTTAAAACTCTAGGCAAACCAATTTCACCACGAGTAGCTTCTTCTAATTTTAGTGGCTTATAACCAAATAATCTTTTGTACTTGTAATCATACATATTAGGTGCTTGGTTTTTCTTCTTAACTTCACCAGCACCTCTTTCGCAACGATTACCAGAATAGAACTTTTTTCCATTCGAAAACGTAGAAATGGTCATTAAGCAATTGTTTCCACACAACTCGCAACGCTTTAATGAATTTGTCACACTAAACATATCTAAGTCGTCTAATGCAATCATCTCTGATTGACCTGTTGTGTCTCTCTCCTTTGCAATTATCGCAGCACCAAAGGCACCCATTAAGCCAGAAATGTCTGGTCTAATGACTTCTCTGCCTAAAATAATTTCAATACCTCTTAATACGGCTTCATTGTAGAATGTACCTCCCTGAACAACAATTTTTTCCCCTAAATCTTCAGGTCGTTTCATTCTAATAACTTTAAATAAGGCATTTTTTATTACAGATAGAGAAATACCTGCAGAAATGTCTGCAACACTCGCACCTTCTTTTTGTGCTTGTTTAACTTTTGAATTCATAAATACTGTACATCTTGTTCCTAAATCTACAGGACGCTCGGAATGTACACCTAATTTTGCAAATTCCTTAACATCTAATTCTAGAGATTTTGCAAAGGTTTCAATAAATGAACCACATCCAGATGAACATGCCTCATTCAGCATAATTGATTCTATTACACCATTGTTGATCTTAAGACTTTTCATGTCTTGACCACCAATATCCAGCACAAAATCCACACCATTGAGAAAATGATCTGCAGCTGTATAATGAGCCACCGTTTCAATTTCACCATAATCAATTCGCAGTGCTTCCTTAATCAAGTGTTCACCATAACCAGTTACCGTTGCACCTGCTATATAAGCCTTTGGATTCAACTGTTCCTTAAGAACCTTTAAAGCTTCTATAGTTGAGATCAATGGTTTACCTTGATTACTGCCATAATGAGAAAACAATAAATTTTTATCATCATCAATTAAAATGACTTTTGTTGTTGTAGATCCTGCATCTATTCCTAGATATGCCTGTCCCTCATAATCAGAAATATCTTTTCTTCCTACTTTATGAGAAGCATGTCTACTTTTGAATGCTTCATAATCTTCATCTGATTCAAACAATGGAGGCAATGTAATTTGTCTAGCATCATCGATAGCATATATCTTATTAATATTTTTATATAATTTATCAAAAGTTTGTGATGTTCCTTTTTTTGATATTAATGCAGAACCCATAGCTACAAAATATTGTGAGTTTTCAGGAAAAACAACATCATCATCTGAAAGATCCAGTGTCTCAATAAATCTTTTACGTAGTTCTGACATAAAATACAATGGTCCACCTAGAAAAGCAACTTTCCCTTTTATTGGTCTACCTTGTGCTAAACCACCAATCGTTTGGTTTACTACAGCTTGTAGGACAGACACAGCTATATCTTCTTTCGATGCACCTTCATTTAAAAGTGGCTGAATATCTGTTTTTGCAAAAACACCACATCTAGAAGCTATAGGATAAATCGTTTTATAATTTTTTGCTAGTTCATTTAAACCAGAAGCATCAGTCTGAAGCAAAGATGCCATTTGATCAATAAATGCACCCGTACCACCAGCACATGTACCATTCATTCTTTGCTCCACAACATCACCAAAATAAGTAATCTTTGCATCTTCTCCACCAAGCTCGATGGCAACATCAACCTCTGGTACTATTTCTTCAATTGTAGAAGTACAAGCAACCACTTCTTGTATAAATGGTGTGTCTAACTTTTGTGATATATTTATACCCGCTGAACCAGTAATATGTATCGTTCCTACTTTTTTAATTAGCAAGTCTTTGGCATTTTCAAACATCTGAAAAACTGTATTCTTAATGTCAGAAAAATGTCGATTATATTCTTTATGAATAATATGGTTGTCGTTATCCAACACAACAAATTTAACTGTTGTTGAACCTACATCGATTCCAATACTGTATGATTTATTCATAATTCCTCCATTTTATCTTACTCAACCCATAAATTTATCTTATCTCATTTTAATAAAAAAGTTAATAAGAATCACATTAATAATTCATTAACTGTTCACTTTTTCCTTTAATAAAAATCAAAATAACTTTCAAAAACTACAAAATCATGTACAATGATATAGACGAGAATACTAACTAATGTACCGATTGTTTCCTATACGCAATAAAAAAACTCAAAACAAATAGTCGCTTATACTATTAGCAGTTATAAATAACTTGATGAGTATAGAATATCATTATTCACATTTGGTGATTGTACCTATCAATAATCTTACCCAAAATATATAAAAATTAACGTTAAAAAATTTTTTTAGGGCAATTTGTGAAATAAAAAAACTGGATTCACCAGTTAGTTAGAAGTATCGTTTGATTCAAATTCAGTAAGATCAACTTGATCAAATATTATATGCTCAGCATTCCAAAGATATTTTTTTAAGTTAAGGCTGTAATTATTTACAACTACTCCTTCACTTTCTAAAAGCATCTGTTGCATAAATGCACCTTCTGAATCTCTTAAAGATATTTCACCTTTAGAGTTTACTATGCGATGCCACGGTAAATTATATTTAGTAGACATACTTCTTAATAACCAGCCCACTTGTCTTGCAGCACGAGGGCTACCGGCTAGTCTTGCAACTTGACCATATGATAATACTTTACCTTTTGGAATACTAACAATGACTTTTAAAGCTTGTTCAGTAAATAGATTCATAATCAACCTTTCTATGGAGGAAAAAATGCTAAAACAATATTTAAATGATGACTGGTACAATATATTAAAAGAAGAGTTCACGAAAGACTACTTCTTAGAATTGGAAGCATTCTTAACTGATGCTTATAAAAATCATACCATCTATCCAGATAAAAGTCATATCTTCACAGCCTTTAATTTAACAGCTTTCAAAGATGTTAAAGTCGTGATTATGGGACAGGATCCTTACCATGGAGAAAATCAAGCTCATGGTCTTAGTTTTTCAGTACCTATTGGTGAAAAATTACCTCCATCTTTAAAAAATATCTTTAAAGAATTATACGATGATATAAAAGTAACTAGAATGCATGGAAATTTAGAAGATTGGGCTTCACAAGGGATTTTAATGATCAATGATGTATTAACAGTAGAAGCATCTAAAGCAAGATCTCATAGAAATAAAGGGTGGGAAAAATTTACTCATTCTGTATTTGAAGCCTTAAATACAAAAGCTGATCCTATTGTATTTATTTTATGGGGGAATGATGCAATAAAAAAAGAAAAGTTAATTGATGATCATCATATCATAATAAAAGGACCTCATCCAAGCCCTCTATCATCTTACAGAGGTTTCTTTGGTAGTAAACCTTTCTCTAAAGTAAATGAGTACTTGAAAGCAAATAACAAAGCACTGATAAATTGGTAAAGACAGGCTATGCCTGTCTTTTTTGTAAGTATTCTTTAATTTCTTTTGCATTATCAAATTGCATCACTTCTTCTAGTAAACTATTCGCACTTTCTTGATCCATCGATCGGATCAATGCACGACTTTTTAAAACACTCGAAGGACTCATACTAAACTCGTCTAATCCCATGGCGAATAACAATGGTATAATATCTTGTTGACCTGCTACTTCACCACACATACCGACCCATATACCTGCCTTATGTCCATTTTTAATAACTGTCTGGATTAACCTTAATAAAGCTGGATGATAAGGTGTATAAAGTTCTGAGATGGTCTCATTCATTCGATCAACTGCAGTTGTATATTGAATTAAATCATTCGTACCTATACTAAAGAAATCTACCGCTTTTGCCAATTGATCTGATATAATAGCAGCTGCTGGTATTTCTATCATAATCCCAAGCTCATACGAATCATATGATTGACCTTTATCAGTTAATTCCTGTTTGCATATTTCTAGTAATTCTTTTGTTCTCTTAATCTGATCCAATGATGAAATCATCGGTAACATAATTTTTAAATTACCATATACACTAGCTCTTAACAAAGCTCTCAATTGAATTTTAAATAATTCTGGATGGTCTAGGCAATATCTTATCGCTCTGTATCCTAAAAAAGGATTTTCTTCCTTAGGAAAATCAAGATAACTTAACTGTTTGTCACCACCAACATCTAATGTTCTGATTACAACAGGTTTATCCTTCATTTGCTCTAAAACCGTTTTGTAAGCTGAAAGTTGCTCTTCCTCACTTGGCATAGATGATCGATTCATATATAAAAATTCTGATCTAAATAAGCCAATACCTTCACCATCGTTGTCCATAACATATTTCAAATCATCTGGATGACCTATATTACAAGCTAATTCTACTTTCCTACCATCTTTTGATTGAGACTCTTGACCAATCAAAGATTGAAGTAAAATTCTCTCTTGTCTATATGCTTCCACTTTTGCCTTATGTTCTGTTAATAACGCCTCAGAAGGATCCACCGTTATTTCTCCTGTTGAACCATCAAAAATAACATATTGTCCATCTTCTAAAGGGGAAATATCAGATACACCTACGACTGCAGGAATTTCTAGAGTTCTTGACATAATTGCTGTATGAGATGTAATCCCGCCTATTGCTGTGATAAAACCTGATACTTTGTCTTTGGGAATACTAGCTGTATCAGATGGTGTTAAATCATGAGCAACAATAACAATCGGTTCCTCAGAGTGATAGTCTATGTCTTCAATACCTAACAATAATTTAATCAAGCCATTACAGACATCTTTAATATCTGCTGCTCTCTCTTTCATATAATCATTATCTAAACCTAAAAACAATGCTACCATTTCATCTTTTACGACTTTTACTGCATAACTGGCTTCGTATTGTTTTTCTCGAATTAATTGCTTAATTTTTCCTATAAGTTCAGGGTCTGACAACATCATTTGGTGTGCCTTAAATATCTCACCCTCTTCAGCCCCTATAGTTTCAGTTGTATGAAGTTCTAAGTTCTTTAATTTCTCCATTAAAAGATCAGAAGACCATTTTAATTGATCTAATTCTGATTCAAAATCATCTACGCATTTTAAAATAGGTTCATTAAACTCTTTTTTTATAAAAACTCTCCCAGATCCAAAACCTGGAGAAGCACCAATACCTTTCATATCAACCTCACTTCGATGTAAATTTAAACTTTTGCCATGGTCTTATGGTATCCAACAAGTAAATTTCTTCTTCAATTACTCGACCTATACGACTTGTTTTTCCAGTGTTCTTCATATCATTTATTGCAATCTGAAGCTCACCTGCATAACGTTTATATAGTGATGAATCGATAAGTACATCACCTTTTGTTATATCGTCAGTATGCTTTGGTATAAACTCCTCATCTTTATACTTCACTCTAGATTGAGTAGATCTAATCATATAAGCACTTACATCACCTCTATTAAAATGAGGCTCATCTAATACAATTGTACGTTCAATATCACTGATATTCTCAAAAAGTTCTACCCTTAGTTCAAGTACTTCTTTATTCATTTTACTTAATGCTTTTAACTCATCTTCACTAGCAAAACAATTTGCAATAATAACATCATCAATCAGACCGGTATTAAATAAAGCCTTTGCTTGAGTAATAATATCTAGATCTCTATGTTCTTCTAATGTACATAATCCTTCATCCACTGGCCAAGGCCCAAAATGTGCATGATGCGAGTTCACAAATGCAGCCGTATTGATTCCCAATGACTTGAATTGCTCTGAACACATCATAAAGTGATCATTTACAAGTCCTGTATATCGATGAGGATAGAAATTATGACAACCATATATATTTTCTTTAACTGGTTGATAACTTAAGATATTCTCTAAGTATTTTGTCCCATTAGACATATTAAGTTCTATTTTTAATCCATAAGGATTGCAACTCATGATACTCTCTTCATTACCTGAAAAACCAAGATCCAATCTTATACCATCAAGGCCTAAATCAGAAAACGCCTTTAAATCATGAATACTCACTCCTAGTTTCTCAAAAACTTCTGGACTAACATCAGCAATTATTTCCATATTATATTGTTTCGCTTTATCAGATACTTTTTTAAAATCTTCTAAGTTAGAAGTATCAGCTGAAAGCAAACATGTAAAAATGCGTGAAAAACCATATTGACCTGCTAAATCAATATAGGCTAGATTTTCATCTATAGTAGCATGTCCTGGGTACACCGAAATACCTAAACGTCTCATGATTGCACCTTCTCATATAAATCAACAAACTCTGTTGCCAGATCCTTCATCAAAATAGCATTCATCAAGTGATCTTGAGCATGTACAAGTAAAATTGATACTTCAAGTTTTTCACCTCTTGCTTCTGATTGAATCAATGAAGTTTGAGTTTTATGAGCTTCTTTTAAACTCTCCTCAGCTTTACCAATAGAAGCTCTTGCAGCTTCTATGTTACCCTCTTTAGCATATTGAATGGCTTCCATTGCATCTGATTTTGCATTACCACTAGCTGTTATTAATCCAAAAATGATCATTTCATCCATTCTCTTTACTCCTTAACTAATTCAAGTGCTGCCTTTAAAACGGCTTCTCCATTTAATGTCCCATAATGCATACTATTAATGACTTCTACAGGAATCGACATAGGTGCTAACGCTTTGGCTAGTTTGCCTTTTAAATATCTAACTTGTGGTCCTAATAATAACACTGAAATCTTATCGTAGTGATTACTTGCTTCACTTTCTGATACAGCAAAAATATTTACATCTAGATTTTGACTCGCAGCGGCTTCTTCCATCTTTACTACCAATAAACTGGTTGACATACCTGCTGAACATACTAACATAATATCTTTCATGATTTCCTCCTACTCGTGTTTTAAATCTTCCTCAATTAATTGTCTTAATACCATAGCAGCATCGTCCTCATCTGGACCGTCACAAGTAACGACTATTTCGTCACCCTTTGCTACCCCTAATCCAAGAATTCCAATGATACTTTTCCCATTAATTTCTCTACCGTCTTTTTCTATAAATACCTCTGACTCAAATCCTTGAGCTTTGGCTACTAACAAACTTGCTGGTCTAGCGTGCAAACCAGAACTTCCTTCTACTGTCACTGTTATCTTTTTCATGATTTCCTCCTCACAGTCTTATATAGCATGAATCATGCCAACTATAAACGGCTATTTTTAAACGTTTACAAGGGTTCACACTCTAATTTCACACTTTACACACTGTGTATTTATTGCACACTAGTATTTTCAATTAACATTTTACATAAATACGCAACTTCATCATCATTTATTTGAATTTGATAGAAGTCTTCCATTGCATTTAAGCAACCTCGTATCTGAATAAATTCCCTAGTATACTTCTCTTTAAATTCAATTAAATTTTCAAATTTTGTTGCTGGTTTATCTTTTAATAGTTTTTCAACTAAGAAACTCATATGAAGTATGATACCAGTCTTCACATCGTGGCGGATTTTTATCTGTAACTCAAGTTCAACATCTGATAAGAAGTTTCTCAATAAACCCATCAACTTATCTATATTTGTTACTGTAATGTGTTCTTTAAGAGATTGTATAACCTTAAAATAACTATCTTCTTCCATTACAATTTTTTCTATACGCTCTAAACCAGTCCCACTAAATATCTCAACAGCTGATACAAAAGTCACACCATTAATATCAATATCAATCGTCCCTACAATAGCCAATAAACGATATTCTTTTTGGTAATCCTCTATTTTTTGTAGATACTCTTTTCTATTGAGGATGTTCATCGATTCAACACGCACATGTTCAAGATGTGGAATCTTATCTTGTAAAACCTTCTTCAGTTTTTCAGCAGCACCTTCTCCAGTGAAACATGCTGTAAGTATCAAACTTTTTTTGTGATGTTTCTTTTTTCGTTTTCTTCTATTTCTTTGCTGCATCTCTCTACATGAATTAAAAATTTCATTGATATCTCTTCCTAAATCAGCTTTCCTACACGCTTCAAGAACTATCGGTGTACTGACCATATCAATAACTTTGATCATCATACCAGTTTCCTCATAGATCATCTCACCAAAATTAGACAAGGATCCCATATCTACTAGTAGCATAATACCGTCATAACTCTTAAGTTTAAGGACTTCCGTTTTAACAATTTCATACATATCTTCAGCTTTCATACTAAGAGACATATCTAAGCCTAGTACGTGTTCTGCGCTAACAAGTGATTTTGCAACTTGCACCATACTTGTTGCTGTTGACATACCATGAGTTACAACTAAAACATATGTCCCTTTATTACTTGTTTTGTTAAAATGATCTGATTCACTGGCTAAAAACATTGTTAAATAACCAATCTCATCTAATGGAATTTCAATGTTAAAAGCACTATCGATTATTTTTGTAATCTCCATAGCTACAATAAATTCTTGATCATATTGAACTCTAATCAGATTTAATTTAGGATTAAATATTCGTTTGCCGTTCCGAATTCTTTCAACACTTGAATGTAAGTGGAGTGATAAACCAAATAAAATACGTTCATCGTAAACCCGATTTAGACGTTTTCCTGCAAAAGCTAATACTTCTTCTACAACATCAATAATGCTTTCATCAACAATTCCTTTTAATTCGTCTAATTTCAAATTACCTATATATTTTTTGAAATAACTTTCTATATCTATATTTAGCAATTGATTTATTTCGTCTTCTCCCATGCCTGATGCTTTAAGAGAGCTTACTTTCTCATCTATCATATTATAGAAATATGTTTCATCTTCTTGTGAGACATCGTATTCTGGAGACTCATTGTAATAAAATCTTAGAATATCACCTTTATGTTTTAAAAGGTTATCTATATCATCACGATACTCCTTAATTTTCATCATACCTCTTTTAACATGATGAGGTAGATCCATTTGAGTAATGAGAATATAACTTTCTTCTTGGGATTTGTAATTTAGAAATGCCTTCGCACAAGCCAGCTGAATATCACTCTTTAATTGCCCAATGTTGTTTGAGCATTCATATAATAAAAAAGATATCAGCGACTGCTTGTTAATATAAATACTTTTATTTACCCTTTTCGATTCTTGATTAATAAATACCTGTATCAACTGATATCTCTCCTCAAGCAACCTTTCTGATAAAGGTGGTAGAGATATTGTCATCGGTATTCTTCTTGTGAATGTTTTTAATAAATATGAGCCTGGATCTTCTGTTGTTGCTGCAATAATTTGTACATCTGCAGATAAAGTTTCTTCTGTTTCTCCTAGTGGTCTAAATGTCTTTTTATCAATAAATGTAAACAACATTTCCTGGCCTTCTGGAGATAAACGGTGAACTTCATCTAGGAATAATATACCTTGGTCTGCTTTTAGTAGTAGACCTTCTCTATTTTGATCAGCACCTGTAAAAGCACCTTTCTTTACACCAAAAATCTGAGCAACTAATAAATGAGGATTAGATGCATAGTCTGCACAGTTAAAATGGATGAAAGGAGCTGTTTCAGGTATCATTTTCACTTCTTTAGCAAAGTGATACATCTTCTCAGCAAACATTGATTTCCCAACACCGGTCTCACCTAGAAGGAGTGTGTGCAATCCCCTTGGCGGATAATATATGGCAGCCTTAGCCTGCTGAATTGGTATCATCAATGATAAGCCTGATCCTATGAGGGTTGTGAAACTGTCTTCTTCTTTTTTTACTGTAAACGCTTTAGTTTTAAACAAAACAGGACGACCACCGATTTTATCGACTTTGTCCTCCTCTACAAGAAGATTTAAATAACGACTGACATTCGATCGATCTGCATTGATAACTTCACAAATTTCATGTGCTGATACACCTTGCTCTGATTTTTTCTCTAGTTCTTTTAATGTGTCATAAATTTGATCGATTCGTTTCATCAGTACCTCCATAAAATATGCTTTTATATTTTTTTATAAAACCGTTAAGGATGCAACGAATTGCATCCTTAAGACTTTATATATTCACTTTATTAGGCTTCTACACCATCAAGTTTTTCAGCAATTAAAACAAATGGTAAGTAGATAACAAATGCAAGTGCTAAGTTAATTAGTGATAAGAAACCACCTGCAAACGAACCACCTGTTGCTAAATATCCACCTAATACCGGTGGTGTCGTCCAAGGCACCATAACAGTTGTTAATGGTACAATCCCAATTGCTGTTACAGTATATGCAACAATCGTTAAGATTACTGGTGTGATAATAAACGGAATAAAGAACACAGGACTTAATACAATTGGTAAACCAAAGATAACTGGCTCGTTGATATTAAATAGACCTGGTGCTAAACCTAATTTTGCAATATCTCTTAAATCTTTTCTTCTCTTTGATGCTACGAAAATTGCTCCTAATAATGCAATTGTTGCACCAGAACCACCCATATAAACAAAAGCATCGAAGAATGGCTTAGTTACGATAAATGCGCCAGTTCCAGCAGCGTTTGCCTCTAAAGCTGGTAGGTATAATGACTGCATCAAAGGTTCTAAGATATTCGATCCATGTAAACCAAAGAACCACAAGAAATGATTAAAGAATGCAACTGCGATAGCTGCTGGTAATGTATTTGCCATACCGATTAATGGCTTTTGAATAGTATTCATTACAAGTTCCATAATATTTTGAACACCAAATGCTTCTACCCAAACCACTTTAATTACCGATACAGCTAGGATTGTAATTAATGATGGTAATAATGCAGCAAATGATCTTGCAACTGCTGGAGGTACACCATCTGGTAATTTAATAACTAATTTATCATTACCAAATAATCTTGTAAATAATTCTGCTACAAATAAACCGTTAAAGATTGCTACGAATAATGAGTTTGTACCTGCCCATGCATTTGGTAAACCCCATCCTTCTTCCATAGCTGGCATCAAAATAATAAAAGTTGCTAAACCAAGTAAACCTGTTGCTAATTCATTAGAACCTTTATTTTTTGCAAAAGCATATGGTATTGTAAATGCAACTAGGTATGACATAATCATAAATGACCCTGTCCAAATGTTACCGTTAGTTGATCTGATATATCCACCTACAGTTGTGTCTAAGAATTTAGTCCACGCTTCAACAGGAAATACGTTGATTAATACTGCAAATGAACCTGCGATGATTAATGGCATAATAGCGATAAATCCATCTCTAATTGCAACAAGGTGTTTTTGTGAACCAACCTTTGCTGCAAATGGTACGAAATGATCTTCAAACCATTGTAATAAACCTTTCATGTAAACCTCCCTAAAAATAATAATTGCACTTACGCACATTTTAAAATGTATTGCCGTCATGTATAGTAAGAGCAAGAGGCGTGCCAAGTCTTATTTGAGTTCAATTCATCTATCAATCTATTGAAATGACTTAATTGCCTAAATTTCACACAGTCTCTTTCAGTGTGTAAATACCCCCTTTTATAGTGTGTAAGCATTACACACTATAAAAACATCATAATTAAATGATGTTTATGGATAATTCTTCAATCGAGTCTTCTTCTTCTTTGCTCAAATCACGTTCACATATCATATAATCTAAATCTTCTAATTCATAAAATTTAACAGTACCGTGATATTCAAACTTACGCGTTTCTGTTACCAATACTTTTACTTTCGATTGATTTAAAATCGCGGTTTTAGTAAAACCAATATCTTTTGTGCTAGAATACAGTCTTCGTTCTTTCAATCTGACGCTCATACAACTAATAAACGCTTTATCCACATGGTAACCATTAATCAGTTCAATAGTCTCGATGCCTACAAAACCACCAATCATTCTATTATAAAGACCACCTACTAAGATACATCTAATGTCATTATTAGGTTCCAATATTCTAACTATCTCAAGCATATTTGTGATAACAGTTAATTCTTTACGACTCTTGTATAGGTATTCTGCAATCATCGCACAAGTAGATGATGCGTCTAAAAAGATGGTATCACCATTTTCTATAATCTCTAGCGCTTTCTCTGCAATAACTGCTTTTTCATCACGATGAATATTCATGCGATAATTTACATTAGAAGCATCAAATTTTTTCTTTTTTCTTTCAGCACCACCGTATATACGATCTATTAAATCTTTTTCTTCCAATTTTCTTAAATCTTTTCTAATCAAATCTTCAGTCACTTGAAACATTTCACTTAATGCTTTCACATGTACGCGCCCTTGTTTATTCAGGATTTTTACTATTTCATCTAATCTTTCATTTGCTCTCATATATAACCTCTCTTAAAACTATTATAGCATAAATAAAATCTCGTTCTATCAATAACAAGCTTGATTTTATTGCAATAGGTATATATAATAAGCACAACAAGAATATTTTCGATAAAAACAATAACAAAACAATAAAGGAGGGCAAATATGAAAATTGCAATTATTGGTGGTGGTTCTAGCTATACACCTGAAATTATTGAAGGGTTTATTACCAGATACCACGAGTTACCTATCAAAGAAATATGGTTAGTAGATATTCTAGAAGGGGAAGAAAAACTCAATATAGTTGGTAAACTCGCGCAGAGAATGGTAGAAAAATCAGGTGTTAAACTTAAAATTATTTTAACCTTAGACCGTCAATCAGCTTTAAAAAATGCTGATTTTGTTGTTACCCAATTCAGAGTTGGATTATTACAAGCAAGAATTAAAGATGAAAGAATTCCATTATCTCACGGTATGCTTGGTCAGGAAACCAATGGTGTCGGTGGGTTTGCAAAAGCATTAAGAACAATTCCTGTTATCCTGGACATATGTAAAGATATGGAGATGTTTTGCCCAGATGCATTTTTAATCAATTTTACTAATCCTGCAGGTATTATTACGGAAACAGTCTTAAGACATACTAAGATTAAAGCCATTGGCTTATGTAATGTCCCTGTCAATATGAGAAAAGCTGTCGAAAAAATTGTAGGTTCAGATGACTTCTTATTCCACGCAATAGGATTAAATCACTATGTATGGGGTCATGGTGTCTATCACAAAGGAAGGAATATTATTTCGGAGATTCTTCCAAAGCTTCTTCAAGATAGCGAATTCAATCCTAAAAACATTGAGGATATGCCATATATTACCGAGCAAATAATTGCTACGAATATGATGCCATGCTATTATCATAAGTATTATTATGTCCAAGACGAAATGCTAAGACATGCACTTGAGGATTATGAAAACCACGGTACCCGAGGTGAAGTTGTTAAGAAAGTAGAAGATGAACTCTTTGAATTGTATCAAGATGTGAATTTAAAAGATAAGCCAACACAGTTAGAGCAGCGTGGTGGTGCATATTACTCAGATGCCGCTTGCGAGCTAATAAATGCTATTTACAACAATAAAAATTGTCATATGGTTGTAAATGTTCAAAATAAAAATACTTTACCATTTTTACCTTATGATGCTGTCATAGAAACGACTTGTTTAATTACAGATTCAGGTGCTCATCCACTAAGTATTGATGAACTAAATGATTCTGCTAAAGGTGAATTGCATATCATGAAAGCTTATGAAAGAGTGACTATTGAGGCTGCTATAGAAGGTGATTATAACTTAGCTCTACAAGCTCTCACCATTCATCCTTTAACTAAAAGCGGACAAGTGCTTAAAGAGACACTAGATGAAATACTCATTGAGAATAAAGAATATTTACCTCAGTTTAATTAAGCGATGTAAAGCAAACAAAGAGATCATATCATATTATGATCTCTTTTAAATATCTTCAATTATAAAATAGTAATCCCACCAGACTTCTATAGACTCATGTAACTCATCTGCTCTATATAGTCTATCTTTACCTTTTGGAGAACCATCTTGATAACTTTCTCCCCAACAATTTGAATCGTACACTTCAAAGTACAAAGTACCATCTAAATAAGTAAATCCCTTTACTACTAAAAAATGTCCTCCATCATAGTCATAAAACTTACCAATAAATGAGTCTGTTTCATCCTTTTCTTCAATATATGTTGTATCAATACATAGAAGGATAATGTGGCCTGCCTCTAAGGTAGAAATCAACTCCATAGTACCATCATAATCATCAACATCATATGATATCGAATGTTTATCAAAAAAATCTTTGATATCATCAGTATACCACCAACCACCAAATGACCTAAACTCACCTCGAGCTTCTTGAGGTGTAACTTTAAAATTTTCATCTTGCCATATACTAACCATAACAACGGAAGAAGGTCCACAATTATTACCGGCATGCGTTCCTGTATCACCTTGGTCAATATACCAATTATAAGGTCTATCATTACTAATACTTGTATACTGTTCTGATTCAGAAAGGTATATCCTATTTTTCTCTAAATCCCTTAATATATCAATATTTAACTCTTCTAGTGAATCTACAGGAACATATACTGATTTATTCTGAGTAATCGTTGGTACTTGCTTCAAATTAATAAAGACTGTTTCATCACCTGTATCTACAGAACTTGTACAGCCTATCAATAGAATAAATATTAAAAAGATATACTTTTTCATAAGCATCACTCCTATTATATTTATACCTATTAAATGGAATTTTAAGCAACTAAAAAGCTTTTATGTTTTTACATATCCCTTTTTTCAGTAAATCTAAATCCCATTCCTAGTTATTATTTCATTTTATAAAATTATAAAAAAAAAGATCCCAATTGGGATCTTCATCTTACATCATGTCATTTAAGTTCATGATTTCTTCTGGTGCTACTTCTGGCAATACAATTTCTTCTACACCACCAATGTTGAAGTAATCCATGAAACCTGATAATTTAATGTTCATTGTTTCTTCTGTCGTTGGATCAACAAAATCTACATCTACAACCATTTCTGTTTTTACAGTTAAGTAATCTGCATTTGCATAAGTTACAACTGTTAACTCATTCACAGTAAGAGCTTCTAATACTTCTTTGAATTCTGCTTTTGTTTCCTCATTATTTAACTGAGCAATTGTTTCATTTAATTGTTCCTCAGTCATATTTGAGAAGAATACTTCTTTAGCTTCAGCATCTGTCATCATAAATTCAATGAATGAATAAAGTGCATCTTCAGCACCTTCAAGTTGAATATCTGCAGTTAATTTAACAGCTTCAATAACTTCTTCATTTACAGTAACTTCAACTGTTTCTTTTTCTTCTCTGATCTTAACTAAATCATATAATGAGTACTCAGAGTTTTCTTCAAATCTATCAATAATAGCTTGAACCTTTTCTGGATCTGGTTGACTTACAGGAGTACCTGTTTTTTCAGCTAACTGATCTAAATCAGCAGAAATATAAGCATAACCCATAAACTGTTGTAACATTGGAGCATGGATTAACATTTTTTTGTCAGTCATGTAGATTTCACCACTGAATGTCATACCTTGTCCAGTATCAACTGTTAATGCCATCATCAAATTCTCTTGATCTTTGATGTCACCAGTAATTGTCATACCCATTGGACCAGCAAAACCCATCTCTTCTAATCCTGACATTTCAAAATCAAAATCAGCTAAGAAAGACGTATTTGTCATACTTTTGCTAGCTTCTTGAACTTTTTCATAAACTTCTTGTGCAGTCATTTTCTCTGCAGCTTTAATTCCACTCTCTTCGCCACCACAACCAACAAACATGGTCATTACTAAAGCGAAAATCATTATTAATGATACAATCTTTTTCATAATCTTCTCTCCTTATTTTTCAATCATTTTTTCATGCCTAATTAGTATACTATATGAGAATCTCAATGTATATAATCAAAGCATTAAATATTTATGAACTAATTAATACATTTATTCTATCACAATAAACTGAAAATCATAGGTTTTTACACCAAAACGAAAGAATGTGACACGAATGGTCACATTCTAAACTATTTTACTATTTCGTCTAATGCTTTTAAAAAGATTTCAGTTTGTTCAATAGTACCACTTGATACTCTAATATAATTTTCAAATCCCCACAAAAAACCTGGTCTTATTATTACGCCACGTTTCTGGAGTTCAATATAAGCCTCTCGTGAAGATTGCTTGATATCCACGAATATAAAATTTGCATGAGAATCAACGTACTTCATATCATGATCTTTAAAGTAATCTTTCATCATGTTTAAAGACCTACTATTTAAAGCAACAGTATTACTAATATGCTCCTCATCATCTAAAGAGGCGATTGCTGCCATTTGACCAAGTCTATTTGCATTAAATACGCCCTTGATCTTAGACATTTCTTTAATAATTTCATTGCTAGAGAAACAATACCCTATTCTTAATCCAGCTAGACCCGCAACTTTAGAGAAAGTTCTTAAAATAATTGTATTGGCTCTTTTCTTTAATATATCTAATCCATCTAAATACTCAGGATCATGAATTGCGTATTCATAATAGGCTTCATCCAACATTAATACAACTGACTCAGGTAATTTTTCAATAAAATCTAATAATTCAGCTTTAGGCATAATATTACCTGTAGGATTATTGGGATTACAAATATAAACTATTTTAGTTTTATCATTTATATGTTCTTCAAATGCTTTTAAATCATGCTTAAAATCTTCAGTTAAAGGTAAACTAATACATTTTGCCCCTATGTGACTCGACATAATATCATAAAGTGCAAAAGATGGAGCACCAAAGATTACTTCATCTCCTTCATCTACAAGTGTATGTGCAACTAATTTTAGAATCTGCTCTCCACCCGAACCAATCAAAATCTGTTCCATTGAAACACCATGTTTCTTTGAAAGCTTCCCTCGTAGTTCAAGTGCTGCCCCATCTGGATAAATGTGAATGTTCTCTGCTTCTTTTTTTATCGCCTCTATAGCTTTTTTTGAAGGTCCTAATGGATTCTCATTTGATGCTAGTTTAACAATTGAAGTTAACCCATATTGCTTCATTACATCCTCGATAGGTTTTCCTGGTACATACTCTTTTAATCCCGCAAGTTCTTTTCTGAAAATACTCATTCATAATCCTCCTTCTTAGTCATTACTTATAGTTTATAGAAGGTAGTTTAATTAATCAATCAAACTGCGAAATTTTGCGAATATTTGTTGTATTTAGTTGAAGATATGTATTTTTAGACATTTTCGAGTTTTTTTGTCCCACATCGACCTCAAAAATGTTGACATCATCACAAAATAGGATTAAATTAGTAGAGACAAGAATAACTAGCTGGGAGGCTTTATGAGTTTACAATTTTTAAATCTTCAAAACGGTTCTGATATAAGGGGTATCGCAATGGAAGGTATTCCATCAGAAAAAGTAAATTTAACAAACGAACATGTTAAATGGATTGCTATGGCTTTTGGTATGTTTCTTAGTAAAAAATCAGGTTTAGAAACTGAAGAAATTAGTATCTCCGTTGGTACAGATTCTAGGTTAACAGGTCCAGCTTTACAAGAAGCTATCGTTAACAGCCTATCAAGTTTGGGTATTACCACTTATACTTGTGGTCTTGCATCTACACCATCTATGTTTATGAGTACAAAGTTCAGAAAACATAATTGTGACGGCGCTATTATGATTACAGCAAGTCATTTACCTTTTAATAGAAACGGAATGAAGTTTTTCACTAGAAATGGTGGATTAGATAAAGCTGACATAACTGAAGTTTTAAATAAAGCTAAAGAACTCTATCAAGCAGATAAATCTTCAAACAAATCCGGAACCATCATTCCCTATAAGCTTATCGATGTTTATGCCGATTACCTCGTTCATAAAATAAGAAAAGAAACCAGTGATATTCGTCCTCTTGAAGGCCTAAAGATTATTGTTGATGCTGGTAATGGTGCTGGAGGATTTTTCTCTAATAAAGTATTAAAACCACTCGGCGCTAAGACTAAAGGAAGTCAGTTCTTAGATCCAAATGGTCATTTCCCTAATCATATTCCTAATCCAGAAGATCCAGAAGCTATGGCTTCTATACAAGCCGCTACCATTGAACATGATGCAGATTTAGGTATCATCTTTGATACTGATGTAGATCGTGCTGCAATCGTAGACTACGGTGGTAAAATAATCAATAGAAATAATTTAATAGGTTTAATGAGTGCAATTGTTTTGGAGGATTATCCTAAAACAACAATTGTCACCGATTCTGTTACTTCAGATGGCTTAACTGACTTCATAAAATCACTAGGTGGTGTTCATCATCGATTTAAACGTGGCTATAAAAATGTTATCAACGAATCAAAACGTTTAAATCAAGAAGGTATTGAAAGTGTACTTGCAATTGAAACATCCGGTCACGGTGCTTTAAAAGAAAACTTTTTCTTAGATGATGGTGCTTATACCATTACAAAGATCATCATTAAAATGGCTAAAATGAAAGCCACTAAAACAAGAATAAGTTCAATTATTGAGACTTTAGTTGAACCAGTAGAGTCCACAGAACGTCGTATTAAAATTCATAATGACGACTTTAAAACCTATGGTGAAAAAGTTATAGATGACTTAAAGAAACATTTTGAGAATAAGGAAGGATACAGTCTTGCACCTAATAATTATGAAGGTGTTAGAGTTAACTCTGATAAAGCCGAAGGTTGGTTCCTATTAAGACTATCATTACACGATCCAATTCTACCAATTAATATTGAATCAAATAAAGAAGGCGGAGTTAAAATCATGGAGGAATCCATTAGAAACTTCCTCTCTAATTATTCAGAACTAAGTCAATTTTAAAGCCTTGCATCCGCAAGGCTTTTATTTTGTCGTTAAATTTCTACCATTATTTTTTGACTCATATAGCTTTTTATCAGCTTTTTTTACTAACTCTAATGAAGTTTCGTTGGTCGCTCGGGCAAGTCCAATACTCATAGTTACTTTTATTCTTTTTTCAGAAAAAGTCTTAGTGTTAATATCTTTTCTAATTCTCTCCGCAACTCGATATCCCACTTGTAGATCTGTGTCACGCAATATAATCATGAACTCCTCACCACCATATCTACCGACAGAATCCTCTGTACGAATACTCTCTAATAGCAGCTGACTAACTTCTTTTAAAACTTGATCACCAATAGGATGACCATAATTATCATTTATTTGCTTAAAATAATCAATGTCTAACATCATTATCGTTACTTCTCTATCAGAAAGTAATACTTCATCTAATAATTCAACGAGAAAAGCATGGTTGTATATCTGAGTTAAACTATCTAATCTTATTTGTCTCTTAAGTACTTCTGTTTTTGCTTCAACCGTCTCTTCAAGTACAATCTTAGTATCCTCTAAGATTCTTTGACTATAATACACACCAGATAAAAAATGTAATATTGTATAAACTATAATAACTCCTAAGTATGCGAAGACAATCTGAAGTAGTATTCTTGACCTAATTTCAAACAGCTCTGTCTTGCCTTGAGAGTAAATAAAGATCAAGTCTTGAGAATGAAAATTTCTTATATTTGCATAATAATACTGATTGTCAATCCTAGCGACACCACCATGTTCCATAATCGCTTCATGTAAAATATCAATATCATAGGTTGAAGGTAATGATTCACACGACTTCAACAATACATTACCATTCATCCCTGCAATTTGAAAAGCACCGGTTTCATGATACTGGTTTTCGTTGATAAACCGCTCTTCAAATTCTTGGTAAGATACCTCTAAGCTAACAATACCCTTTATTTTATCATTCATTCTTATGGGCATTTGAACATAGTAGATTGTATCCTCACTATTATCAATATTGAAAGGACTTATATAATATTCATGAGACTCAAAGTATGTTTTATCTTGTAATATTGTATGTCTAGATCCATCACTACTTAAGTACTCATCTGGTTGGCTATATGAAATAATCGCCATTGACTCAACGTCTTCAACCTCATCCGATACCTCTTTTAAGTAATAGTTTGCATAAAAAGTTATAACCATTTCATCTGGCATATCAGCATATTTTCTTACGAAATCATTTTCAATAATTACATTACCATACTCATAATCCTTTATCATTTCTTGCTCTAGAAATCTATACACAAATTCTGAATTATTCTTACCAACTTCTTTGAAATTTACTATAAGCATTCTACTAGCCATATTAAGTACTGAAACTGCAAAAATCGTCAACACGCCTAAGGTAAAGAAAAACTGTAATTTTGATAAATTTTTTAATCGTTTTTTTTGCAACATAAAAGCCACCTCATTATATATATACCTAGATGGCCTTTATTCAAGCATCATTCTCTAATTCTTCTAGAAGCATTTCAGCATATCTTTTTTCAACACTTGATTTAATCATCAATTTCATTGCTAACTCCAAGTTTGATAAATCACTTGTGTGAACAAGATTCTTTAACTCCTCTAACGAGTTATTATACTGATTTGTGAATTCCCTATATAACTCTGAAGTTTCATTGAATGATTTAAACAACAAATCAATTTCTTGTATTTGCGATGTGTTTTTCATCAAGTAAATCATCATTAATTCCATAATTTGAAGTCTATTATATTTCTTTTTTTCAGGACTATTTATAACTGAAGCTTTTACATAATTGTTAATCATTGTTTTAGTTAATGTTTTTTCACCCTCTGATTTCCTTATTGGTTCAAAAAGTTCATCTAAATAACCTGTTATTTGGTCCATATAAAGAGGAATCTTTGGTATTTCTTCTTCTTCTATTAAATGATAATCCAAGTAGTTTTCTTTCATGTCTAGTCACCTCATCTTATTCTAATGTAAAACTTTGCACTTGTAAAGTAATCGAAACTACCTTGACAGTGTAACCACCTAGTGATATATTTATTTTAACGAATGCATCTAGTTGTTATAACTAGGTAAGGAGGTATGGATATGCAAGCCATCAGAGAACCAATCAACAGTATTACACATTTTATAGGCATGATGACCTACATTATTGCTTTTCCTTTTGTACTAACCAAAAGTTCAGGTTTGCTACAAATGATTGCTATGACAGTATTTTTAATGGGTTTAATCGGTTTGTATGGAACCAGTTCCATTTATCATGCACTAAAGAGAGCGCCAGAAACTTTAAAGAAGTGGCGTAAAGCTGATCATATAATGATTTACATACTTATAGCAGCAACGTATACGCCAATTTGCTTAATCGCATTAAAAGGTTTTATTGGATATGCATTACTATCTGTTATTTGGACATTAGCGATTGCAGGTATTGTATTTAAAATTTTATGGCTTAATATGCCAAGAAAAGCATATACTGCCCTTTATGTCATCTTGGGCTGGGCTTCAATTTTTGCTATTTATCCACTATTTACTGCTGTTGGATATATCGGTATTTTGCTATTAATCGGTGGAGGAATCTCATACACAGTAGGTGCAGTATTCTATGCAAAAAAATCAAAGTTTCATTTAGGTCCTTTTGGATTTCATGAAATTTTTCATTTATTTATTTTATTAGGAAGTGCATTACACTTCTTGATGGTTTACTATTTTGTTTTATAATAAAGAATACCTAGAAGTATATATACCAATCTAATATAATTTTATTGGAGGTATATATGAAACTAATAAAAGTAGACCCAAAAAGATACATTGAATATCACAATGCAATTGAAGACGCTTCAGAATCATGTTACAAATTTACTGGTGGAAAACTCAGTTTTTCTTTGGAGAAAACCAAATCCTATCTTACAAGAATAGCGTCTGATGATTCACGAAGAGACTTTTTTATGATTGATAATGACAAAATCATCGGTGAAGTCGTTTTAAATGAAATGGATGGCGATGCTTGTAATACTAGAATAGCAATATTTAATGAGAAGGATCAAAATAAAGGTTATGGAAAAATAGCACTGAAAGAGGTTCTTAAATTGGGCTTTAACGAACTCAACTTACATAGAATTGAACTAGAGGTATATGACTTTAATACTAGAGGTATTCATGTCTATAAACAACTTGGTTTTGTGGAAGAAGGGATTCTAAGAGATGCTTACAAAGACGAGAATGGTTATCACAATATAATTGTTATGAGTATGCTCAAAAATGAATTTAAGGACTAGCGAATGCTAGCCCTTATATTTTGCAATTAATTTATTAATATTCTTACCTTTAGATGAAAACTTTTCTTCGTACTCTGTCATTACATTACCTTCTACATAATCACTATTATGTAAATCCCTAGTAACAACTAACAGTTCCCAACCATTCTCTCTAAATTCTTCTACAGAAAACTCAAATAGATCATCATTATCTGTCTTAAAATGAATTTCTCCACCTTGTTTCAGAATTTCCTTATACTTTTCTAAGAAACCTCTGTGAGTCAATCGTCTTTTTGCATGACGGTCTTTTGGCCAAGGATCTGAAAAATTTAAGTAGATCCTATCAACAGAGTGATCTGCAAAAATATCTTTCAAATTAGTAACGTCTGCACAAACAATAAAAAAATTGTCATGTGTTTCTTCTTCTAACTTAGCAATACTCTTAAAAACAACTTTGGCATTTCTTTCAAATGCAAGCATATTTGCCTCTGGTATTTGCTTAGCCGTATTAATAATAAAACTACCTTTTCCAGCACCAAACTCAACATACAGTGGTTGTTCCTTTTTGAATAGGGATTGCCATGATTCTTTGTACTGTTCTGGTTTTGATAATAAACGCGGATGTTCATCAATCAGTTGATGTGCGTTTTCTACATATCTTAATCTCATAAAGCCTCTTTTCTATACGTTCCTATTCTAATGATAGAACAGGAAAAAATCAAGTCTTAAAGAGAATTACATTTGAAAGTTGCACATTTAGCCTATTATTCCAAAAAAGAAAGTAAGGATCTCCGAAGAAATCCTTAATATATATCATTAAACAACACCTTAACTTTTGGGGGGGAAAAGGAGTTATGCTTAAACTAATAAATAACAGTGCTTAATAATAATTCTCTCTCTATGCTTAATTTTGTCATTGTCTTAACAGCTTGATGTCTCTTGTACTCTTTTCTTGCTTTCTTTAAGTTTTTCATAATATTCTCCTCTTATCTTAAATCAGTCGCTGGCTTCTCTTAGTGTTCTTATTCACACGGACAGCAACTTTGCGTTTTGTCGTTTGCATACCAACGACCTCCTTTTCTTTATCTTACACTGATAGTATATATTGTTGTGATAAGACCACATCAATACCTTTTTTAAATTTTTTTTAACTTTTTTTTCGACGACTATTGCCATGGCTCTACAGTAATCACCAATAAATTGTATTAAGATGTTTGTAAAATTTCGATAATTGTTACAATCTGTTAAAACTCATGCAGGTGTATAAAAATACACCAAAACGTTAATTCAAGAATTAGCTATTTCCAAACCTTTGAGCATCGAAACGTTTTCCTAAAATGTATATTAATGCACAAAAAAAAGTATTGGGTTAACCCAACACTCTATCTTTCTCCTAAGAATCCATAGAAGCTCACTCGATTCGTTACTCTTAGATACTCATCATCTTTCTCACCCTCTTCGGCATAGCTGGTTTCGTATTCATGTTTCATATTGAAACCAAGTGATTTTAAGAATCCTTGAATATCCTTCTTTTTAAACAGTCTATATTGATCTTGTGACAATTCCTCATTTGATTTGTATTTATCAAACAACATATATGTTCCAAGTAACTTACACGATTCCTTGTAATATTGATTTATTTGCTCATGTAAAACACCATGATTCCTAAAAGAATAATTACTCATACCAAAGAAATCAACTATATAGTCTACTGACTGATGTTTCAAAGGCATACATATATAATCCGCACACATGAAAACTATTTTTTTCTTTATACCGCTGCGTTCAAACACTTTTTTTAGGTACTTAAGTTTATTATAATCATAGTCTACAGCTACATAAGGCATATTGTCTGGTAGATGATTATAAAAATGACTTAAAAAGATACCATTGCCTACACCAAGTTCTAACATCAATTGATGTCCTTCTGGTTTGATTGTTCTATAGCTCCATTCCATAGCAGCATATAAATTGTCTAGAAAATGACTGTCTGTTTCGTCAACATATCTGATAACATATGAATCATCAGTTTCTTGAGTAATCTTCATTGTTTCTCGGTCTACCAAAATCCCATCTATAATTTCTATATGATAACCACAATCACAACTCATATGACCATTGATAATCATATTTTCTTGAATATCAGCAGAATCCAACTTTAAGCTTTTTTGACAATCTGGACAATAAATGTTTGGTAGAAAAGTCAAATCAATCCCCAACATCACCGGTTCTTGTTTAAACTCTACATCCAACTTGTTTACTTTCTTTTCAAGAAGTGCAATCTTTTCATCTAACAGTTCACGTTCTTTTGTAAGCTTTTTCATTTTGTTCTTGAAAAAACTTCTATAATGTTGCTTCTCCTGTCCCATAGATAATTTAGAGAATCTACTGAGTAAAAAGATATTCTTGATTTCTTGTAACGTGAAATCCATCTCTTTCATCTCTTTAATTCTTTCTAGATCTATAGTACATCTATCATCGAATCGAAAGTACTTACCTTCTTTTGGTGGCACCAATAACCCTAAAGTAATATAGTGTCTTATAGTATCTATACTTGTCGATGTTTTTTTAGAAAATTCACCTATACGCATAATTTTCCTCCCCACTATTAGTATAACAAACTTAGGCAAATCATACCATTTAGTCGAAAAAAAATAACCTATAATAGGCTATTTTTTATACATACCATCAATTTGCACTTGTAATTCTTTATCTTCTAAGTACTCATCAAATTTCATTAATTTATCAAATGTACCATTTGGTGTTATCTCAATAATTCTATTAGCGATTGTTTGAATAAACTTATGGTCATGAGATGTAAATAACATTGTTCCTTTAAATGCAATCAAACCATTGTTCACTGCCTGAATTGATTCAAGATCCAAGTGATTTGTTGGTTCATCTAGAAGCAATACATTTGCACCGGATAACATAAGTCTAGAGAACATACAACGTACTTTCTCACCACCTGATAATACAGAAGCATTCTTTAGTGCTTCTTCACCAGAGAATAACATTTTACCTAAGAAACCTCTAATAAATGTTTCATCTTTTTCATTTGGTGAATACTGTCTCAACCAATCAACTAAGTTATACTCACTGTCTTCGAAGTAGCTAGTGTTATCTTTTGGTAACTGGCAACGAGAAGTTGTTACACCCCACTTGAATGTACCTTCATCTGGTTCCATATCACCCATTAGAATCTCAAATAATGTCGTTCTAGCAAGTTCATTTCTTGCCATGAAGATGATTTTATCACCTTTGTTAACAATAAAACTCACATTGTCTAATACCTTTTCACCATCAATTGTCTTAGAAATACCTTCAACAGTTAATATCTCTTTTCCAGCTTCTCTTTCTGGAGTAAAGCCAACAAATGGATACCTTCTTGATGATGGTTGAATATCATCAACAGTAATCTTGTCTAATAATTTTTTTCTAGATGTTGCTTGTTTTGCTTTAGAAGCATTCGAGCTGAATCTAGCGATGAAGTTTTGAAGTTCTTTAATTTTTTCTTCCTTCTTCTTGTTCTGGTCCTTCATTAGTCTAAGCGCTAATTGAGAAGACTCATACCAGAAGTCATAGTTACCGACAAATAACTTAACTCTACTAAAATCAATGTCTACCATGTGTGTACATACTTTGTTTAAGAAGTGACGGTCATGGGAAACAACTAAAACAGTGTTTTCATAAGTTAATAAAAATTCTTCTAACCAATTGATGGCTTTGAAATCCAAGTGGTTTGTCGGCTCATCAAGAAGTAAGTTATCCGGGTTACCAAATAAAGCTTGAGCTAAAAGTACCTTAACTTTTTCGCCACCTTGTAATTCTCCCATTAACTTATAATGCATATCTTTAGTTATACCAAGACCCATTAACATTTTCTCTGCATCAGTTTCAGCATCCCAACCATCAAGCTCAGCAAATTCGCCTTCTAGTTCAGCTGCCTTAATACCATCTTCTTCAGAAAAATCTGGTTTAGCATATAATGCATCTTTTTCCTGCATAATTTCATAAAGTCTTTTATGACCCATGATAACTGTATCTAATACTGTGAATTCATCAAATTTAAAGTGATCCTGTTCTAAAACAGCCATTCTTTCATTAGGTGACATAGAAACAGAACCTGTATTAGCTTCTACTTGGCCCGATAAAATTCTTAAGAAAGTTGACTTACCTGCACCATTTGCACCGATAACACCATAGCAGTTACCATTCGAGAATTTGATATTAACATCTTCAAATAATTTCTTGTCTCCAAATCTGAGACCTACATCTGTAACATTAATCATTTTTTTTATGCCATACTTATTGTATGACTCCTCCTTTTCTTATGTTAATCTATGTCAAGTTGAGTATTCAACTCATTTATTATACACTCTTTAAGATAAGAAATAAATAAATTTCTCAATTTATTTACACAATACCCAAAAGAAAAAGAGTATAACAAGTATACTCTATAATTCCCAATGATCTTGATTTAATTCATAAGGTTTATTTAAGAATGCGTCAACCTCTTTTAACCGCTCAATTATTTTTATTCCTTGAGGACATTGAGGTTCACATTTACCACATTCTATACAAGCATTCGCCCTTTGTTCTTCTTTAAACTTAACTTGATATGTATGTGAAGCCATTGCTGTATCCTCATACATGAAGGCCTTATTGTAATTCATAAAGTTTCCAGGAATATTAACACCCACCGGACAAGGCATACAGTACTTGCAATCTGTACAAGATACTTTTATTCTTGCTTCAATGGCATCTTTTACTTCTAAGTACTTCTTAGCTTCCTCATCAGATATTATGTCAGCTTCTAACCTATCTGCAATTTCAATATTCTGCTTCATTTGATCTAAAGTAGACATACCAGAAAGAATTGTTTTAACATTCTTAAAGTTCGCTGCCCATCTCAAAGCTCTTTCTACAGTTGACATATCTTTACCATCATCCCAGATATCTGTAATCGATTCAGGAAGATTTGCTAATTGGCCACCTTTCAGTGGTTCCATTATAGCGATAGGAACACCTTTAGATTCAGCATAACTAATAGCCTCAACAGTTGATTGCTCATCAATATCTTTATAATTCATTTGGATCATCGCTAGAGTCCAATTGTATGCATCTAGGATTTTTGGGAAAACTTCCTTTTTGTCATGGAATGAAAACGCTGCTTCCTTTATTTTTCCTTTTTCAATCATTTCATCTAAGAACTTAAAACATCCTAAATCATTAATTTTGTCAAAGCGTTCCTCACCTAAGGCATGTAATAAATAGATATCGACATAATCAACACCTAATTTCTCAAGTTGCTCGTCTAAATAAAATTCAAAGTCTTCGTACTTTTCTACTTTCCAAACTGGATTTTTTGTAACAAGAATTGCTTTTTCTCTATAACCATCTTTGAGAGCTTTACCAACTAAGGCTTCACTATTACCTTCATGATATGGATAAGCAGTATCAATATAGTTTATACCATTATCCAGAGCATAACGAATCATTTCAATAGCTTTGGGCTCATCAATATCACCATACTTGCCATCAATAATAGGCATTCTCATACATCCGAAAGCCAATATCGATGGTTTATAGCTCTCGTTAATCTTTCTGTATTTCATACACACTCCTTTTTATTTAGTATCCCTAAGCACTATTATACTATATGCCCAAAATAAAATAAAATAATCAAAAAAAGAGCTAGTAAACTCGGTCTACCAACTCAATATTTCCACTCTTAATCATTTGTCTCATATAAGGATTCACAAGGATTGAATGCTCAACAACCCGCATTTCACGATAATCCGATAACTCAATCAGTTCACCACACAAAAAGCCTGGTGTTACAACGAGTTCTAACCATTCGAACTTCTGTTGAAAAAGCAAAAACAATGTGTCTGCTGAAGCTCTTTTTCCATGAAATACATCACTGTACTCATATTCACCACGTACCGGAAGAGAGTATTTCTTACCCAGATTCTGAAGTTTCTTATACACTGCTTCGTGCTTTAGATGATAATTGTTATAGGATGTCAAAAACCGAATCTCAATATCCATATCAATAGCCTTTTGTATTTGAGACTCGTATTCACTTTCAATAGCTTCTAAAACCTCATTAGTAAGCTCATGATTAGGTCTGAGAAAACCATATTCCAAGAGAACTTTACTTTCAGAGGTCGGCTTACCATGTGTTACATTTAGTGATAACCCTATACCAATGTCTAGTGGTCTTACAAGTTCGAAAGCATGAGATGTGAGTTTTGTATTCATCAAAAGAGAGACACAAGTTACAATCCCTTCTTTGCAAGCATCATATACACCATAATTTATACCCTTTGTCAAACCGAAATCTTCGGCAGTTACCATTAGCTTCATTATTGCCTCCTAGAATCATTATACAAGACTGGGGTCTATTCACAAAATAATTGATTCTACCCCAAAATCAGTTCATCTCTAAGAGATACTTCCAATACTTCTTAGGCATAAAGGATCTCTGTAGATTTGGATTTATGCGCTCCTGTATAGCTATGTGCTTATGAAAAGTTTTCCACAGAGATTGATATAGCAGTTCTTCATCATCTAATTCATAATCGTTCAAACCATAGAACTCATTCACGTACCATTGATCTTTATCATAAAACACTGCTAAATTTCTTTTTACATCATGAATCACCCATACCTGGTCATGGAGTCTATGAGAAAAATGTTCTGCTAACAAAGGAACCTGATTATAAGTCGGTGCAAACTCACAATAATAAATGCCTCCTTTTAATTTCACAAATCTAACAAGTCCCACAAAAAGATGAGTTTCCCTTCCCACCGAGTTTGCAAGATCAACAACTGGCGCAACATACGGATGAGTGATATTCATTATTACCTCTGGACCGTTTTTAAATCCAAATCTCAATAATTTATATATATGTGTTGCAACATCATAATCATCAGAAAAGAAAGCATTAACTATCTTATGAAAAAAGGTCTCTGATAACTTTTCAACAATAGCCAATCCTACTTTATGAGATTTTTCTAAATCTGTTACAATAAATCTTGCTTCCTGAAACAAGTTAGCCTCATACTGATAAGTATTAAAAATACCTTGAACATCTTCTTTCAAGTAATAACCCTCATATACGCAAGTTAACATACCTTCAAAAGAGCCATCATATAAATAGACAACCATTTATCCACCTCCAAACAAAGTTGGATACTGCTCAAACATATTGACTTGATCCACATGAATTTTTTTTGCTACAGGATCTATAAACAACATACGATTCCTAATTTTATCCGAATCAATATCAATTTCACCATAGTATTTCCCCTGACAAGTTAAAAAATATTTTGCACGCTTTAAGACAACGCCCATTTTTTTTAGATCTAAGTATGTTACAGGACCAAATCTCCTCGATTGTAAGATCCTCCTAGCTGTAATGTTCCCTATACCAGGTACTCTCAGAAGCTCCTCTATAGATGCTTTATTGACCTCTATAGGAAAGAATTCAATATGTTTAAGTGCCCAGTTGCATTTAGGGTCAACTTCTAAATCAAGGGATGGAAACTCTTTAGATAGAATTTCGTCTGCCTGAAAACCATAAAACCGAAGTAACCAATCCGCCTGATACAATCTATGTTCTCTAAGTTTAGGGTGTTTTACTACAGAAGGTAATAATGAATTGTTTTGAACAATAGGCACATATCCTGAATAATACACTCGTTTCATAGAAATCTTATTATACATTGCTTCTGATAGCTTAATGATTGAAAAATCTGTGTCCTGCGTTGCTCCAATCATTAACTGAGTAGTCTGTCCTGCTGGCATAAAAGGTTTTGCATGGCGATATATTTTAACTTCTTTTTTATTTTCAATCAATTTATCTTTTAAATATCCCATAGGAAGAAGCATTTTCTTTTGACTCTTCTGCGGTGCCAAAAGTTTTAAACTTTTTTCTGTAGGTAACTCTAAATTGATACTCATTCTATCCACATATAATCCTGCTTCATCTAAAAGTCTCTGATCAACACCAGGTATCGCCTTCATATGAATGTAACCATTATAACGTTCTTCTAAACGAAGAATCTTCACAACCTGAATCATTCTTTCCATAGTATATTCTGGACTATGTTTTATTGCAGAACTGATAAAAAGTCCTTCAATGTAATTTCTTCTATAGAAATTCATTGTAATATCAACAAGTTCTCTTGGAGTAAATTCTACTCGTTGAAAATCGGCACTTCGCCTGTTTACACAATAAGCACAATCATAAATGCAATCATTTGTATACAATACTTTTAATAATGAAATACAACGACCATCAGCAGCCCACGAATGACATACACCAGGTAAACTCGTATTACCCGTCATTCCTTTTTTCTTCTTACGATCACTTCCACTTGATGAACATGACACATCGTACTTAGCTGACTCAGCCAAAATCTTTAGTTTTTCTACTAATTCCATAACACCACCTCAGAACATATGTTCGTACTTTAATTATACACCGCCTTTCCAAAAAAGTAAACAAGAGCCTTAAAGCTCTTGTAAAGTATCTACTTTTAAAATTTTCTTTGTTAAGTAAACTGCTAGAATCGCATATAAGTAGGAAATTATTAAACTTCCTAAAATATCACTTGGAAAATGTACATATAAATACATTCTTGAGAATGACATCAAAGCAGCTATCACTAACGCTATCACATATACTTTTATTTTGCCTAATGTAAACTTCTCTCTCATCAACACAAAAGCTGCAGAAAATGCTGCTGATGTATGTCCTGATGGGAAAGAGTAATCAGGTTGAGCATCAATCAAAAGTTTGATATCTCTAAACATATAAGGCCTCTCACGCCCAACAAGGTTTTTCAGCACCAGGTTAGTAAATATTCCACTAAAAGCAAGTGCAATAAAACAGGCTATTCCTACTTTTCTTGTCTTTTTAAAGACCATCAACAGAATCGTGAGTATTATCCAGAATAGACCCGCATCGCCTATAGTTGTGATAAAAACCATAAAACTATCTAATAATCCAAAACGAATCGATTGTAAAAAATCTAAGAATACAAATTCGAACTCCATCATTTCACCTCCATATTTAGCGTATCATATTGGAAAAATTTTTTCATCCCTTTTAAGTTATAATAATTTCACTTAAAAAAATTTTCTTTCTAGGATGAGATTAATGAGATATTAACTCTCTCCCATTCCCATAAAAGCAGTTAGTAAGGACTCCTGTTAAATTTATCTACATCAAGATGAACAGTTTAACCCCAAATACCATAAGGAATTATTGATTTTATAAGAACTGCAAATGGAATTGATAACCCTATTTCTAATAATGTCTCTTTTGTATTTTTGTGCAAAATCCAAACTCCCAATAAAATCATCATCACTTCCAATGCGGAGCGTATATCAACATACCAAAGTCCATAAGCAAATGTTGTATTTATCAAAAATCCCAAAATACCAGCAGATATTAGAGTTGCAAACCAACCTTTTCCTTTTGAGTACCAACTCAAAATAGCAAGGAAAGGAGAAACTATCGTTAGGCCTATCCAAATGATAGCATAACTTTTAGGGAAGAACCCACCGATATATGTGCTGTACAAAAAATAGCTGGATACCATTCCTGCAAAAAATAAAAACACCCCTGCTCCAGCGCACTTAGGAGAACAACTATAGACCGAAATACAAACGGCAAGAACAATCCACGGAGAAAATCCCCCTAAGAAATTATGTAGGTCTAGTAATTTGTCAACTTCCATCAAAAATGAAGGTAATTCACTCTGACTTATATCCAAATATTTTTGAATCACCCCAAGAATTAGTCCGACGAACAGCATACCTATGCAAAATAGAATTTGTTCTGATATAGGTTTTTTTTGAGGTGTCCGTATACTGTGTAAAAACTTGAGCATTATTTCACATCCTTTATACAATATTCATTTATTATTTTTGTGTTATACACCAAAATTATAACGTATAATGCTTGTTTTGTCTCAATCTAAATCAGAAGTTTTTATATAGTTTTCCAACGATGCAGTCACCGCACATAGATTATGAAATCTCGTTAAAGGAAGATTTAAATATTCTATTAACACAGGAAAATCTTTCACATAAAATCAGTATTTTAAAACAATGTTTGTAGAAATATATATAAATCAATTCATCATACAAATTCTTAAGCAAAAAAAATCAAGGATCGAACCTTGACTAAGCATTTCTTTTGATGAATTTAATTATGTCTTCCGCCTCTATGACCATGACCTTTCATAGGTCTATTATCTCTATAATTCTCGTCGCTATCTTGAAAATTGTAACCACTATGTAGTCCTTGATCTTTGTGAGGCATAATGTCATATAGCTCCTCAGCATATTCAGAATCTTTTAACCATATACCAAAACCTAGACCTCTCATAGCATTATGATGAACTTGATTTTCTAAATCCTGATAAATTGCATCAACTTCTTCTTGTGTCAAATGACCATCGCCAACCATTTCATTTAAAAAAATATTCTTGATCTCCAAGACCTTTTTTTGATCTTCTTCTAATAAATCACAAGTTGTATCATCAGCAAATGCATACACACTTAATCCCATAAGCATAGCAAGTACCAATATCAGTACCAATGTTTTTTTCATAATACCTCCTCATCTGTGCTTCAATTATAATCCCTCAATGTGACAGTTTTATGGCAAAACCAACTTATCTAGTAAAAAAGAATGACCTATGTCATTCCTTTTTGAGATTTGGGGTAGTATCTCTTTTGTTAATGATGCAATGCATCATCAGAAGTCCGTAGCGATTTCTCCACATGACCTTCCTACATATTATAAACTCATTATACTTCTCCTTTGTGACAATCTTATGGCAAAGAAAAATCATTTTGTAATCTTTTTCATTAATTTCTTCTAGCAATCCCCTACAAAGTGTTGTATACTTTTCAAGATAATTATAAAGAAAGATCTAAATGATCTTCTTTCAAGTCCCATTTAGGTAAGTCAAATCATTCAATGATTGACTCCAATATGGTTATTAAACGAGAAAGGACAGGTAATATGGAACAATACAAAATTGACTTTATTAAGTTCATGATCGATTCAAATGTACTAACTTTTGGAGATTTTACTACAAAGAGTGGAAGAAAAACACCATTCTTTATCAACGCTGGTAATTACAAAACTGGTGAGCAATTAAAAAAACTTGGTGAGTTTTATGCTACAGCGATTAAAGAAAACTATGGCGAATTTGATATCCTTTTTGGACCTGCATACAAAGGTATTCCTCTAAGTGTTACAACTGCTATTGCCTTAAATGAAGTAGGCATGAATGTTTCATACTGTTCTAATAGAAAAGAGCTAAAAGACCACGGAGACAAAGGGATCTTACTTGGAAGTAAGTTATCTGACAAGCAAAAAGTTTTAATTATTGAAGATGTAACAACTGCTGGTACATCAATCTATGAAACTATGCCAATTCTTAAAGCACAAGCTGATGTAGATGTAATGGGTCTTATCATTTCAGTAAACAGAATGGAAAAAGGACAAGGTGAGCAGACTGCTTTAGTTGAACTTGAAGAAAAGTTTGGTTTCAAAACATGTTCAATTGTAACAATGGCAGAAGTTGTTGAATATCTTTACAACAGAGAAATCAATGGTTCTGTTATTATAGATGACAACATGAAAAAGAGCATTGAAGCTTATTACGAAATATATGGTGCAAAGTAAAAAAGTAGCTCAGCTACTTTTTTTATATTTCTATATAAAATGACACACCATCTTCCTCGTTGTATGCTCCATAGTTTCCTTTATGCTTCTCAACTATGGCGCGTACAATGGATAGGCCTATACCAGAACCACCTATACGACGATCTTTTTCTTTTGACTTAAAGAAGCTTGTCCATATCTTGTCAATATCTTTATCCCTTATATGACTTCCTGAATTCTTAATTACAACTTTTGTTTTTTTATCTTGATTAACCCTTATAGAGATAACTCCTTCTTCAGCAGTATACTCAATGGCATTTACAATTAGATTGGTTAATGCTTGTTCTAATCTTCTCTTATCCCCCTGAACTTCAATGATATCCTCTTTATCTAAATAAACTTTTATTTTCTTTTCTCTAATTAAGTAAGCATAACGATCTATGATTTCATCAATAAGTGACGACAAATCAAGAGGTTTAATATCCAGTTTAAATGCATCATACTCAAGTTCAGTTAAATCTAGTAGGTCTCTAACAAGCCCATCCATATGCATTGCTTCATTGGAAATGACATTAAGGTAATAAGCTTTCTTTTCATCATCTAAGACATCATTTTCTCTTAGTCCTTCTGCATAGCTCATTACAAGAGCTATTGGAGTTTTCAACTCATGAGATACGTTGGCAATCAGCGTTTTTCTCATTTCAACATTTTTTTCTTTTTCCTTAATATCTTCTACGAGTTGTTCATTAGCAAGTTTTAATTCAGTTAAGGCACTTTCTAATGATTCGCTCATAGAATTAATATTTTCACCAAGAGACTGTATTTCATCATTACTCTGACCCATAAATTTCTCTGAAAAATCTAAATCTGATATCTTTTGAGTCATATCAGTCAATTGAATTATTGGTTTAGTCATACGTCTTGCAAGTAAAATAACAATAACAACAGCAACAAGTAAAAGAATCAAAACAATATATACATTAAACTGCATGGCAATGTTTGCTGTATTATCGATACCTTCAAAAGGTGTAGATACAAGTAAAATATCGCCATTGTCCAGTGTATATACCAATCCAAGAAGTTGAGTTGTAATAGCATCATGCTCAAAGTTAAAAAATACATAACCCTCATTGGTTAAATCAACTTCTATACCATGAGGTAAATTGATAGTATTGCGGTTATTGTGTCCATTTCCTTTTCCTTTCCATTCATTGTTCATAAAAAGATTGAATGAAAACTCCAATGATTCATTTTCTGAAAATAATTTTACACTGGCCTGTTTTTTTGTAATGAACTCATTAATTAATGTAACAACTTTCTCTGTATCAGCATAATTACTATTAACATTCTCTGCAAAAGAATAAATCTCCTTTTTTTCTTGGGATAGATAATAATCATAAAAGAAAAACTTGTTGATAACTAATCCAACTGATAACAATATCACAACCATGACTGTCAATATCATAGCCCATTTATAACTAATAGAAAATGAATTTTTCATTTATACCTCAAATCTATAACCTAATCCTCTTACAGTCTTAACAAGTTTTGCATACTCACCGAGTTTAATCCTTAATCTCTTAATATGTGTATCTACAGTTCTACTATCACCAAAGTAATCAAATCCCCATACATTATCAAGAATTTTTTCTCTCGAGAGTGCTATGTTTTTATTCAAAATAAAGAACTGCATTAGCTCATGTTCCTTTGGTGTTAGCTCAACCACCTCATCTGAAATAGTTAGAACACACGAAATCTTATTATAATGAAGTGATTCACAGTCAAAAATATCCTCTAGTACAAGATGATTCTTCTTCAATACAGATTTGATTCTAGCCATTAATCTAGCAGCAACAAAAGGCTTTGCTACATAGTCATCTGCACCTAATTCAAAGCCAAAAACTTCATCATCAATTTGGGTTCTAGCAGTTAACATAATCACTGGCATCTGATAGACTTTCTTAATCTCCCTTAATGTAGACCATCCATCCATCACAGGCATCATCACATCTAGAATCACACATTTAATATCTTCATTTTCAAATAGTACTTCTAAAGCTCTTGCTCCATTCGATGCTTCTAGAACCTCATAACCCTCTTTAACTAGAAAGTCTGATATAACAAGCCTTAAGTCCTTTTCATCATCTACTACAAGTATCTTATCTTTCATAATTTACACCTCTTAAGTTCATTATACCCATTAATATGGCATTTTTATGTCAAAAAAATAAAACTTCTGACATTAAGTCAAAAATTTTCGATAATTACCATTCAAAAAAGAAAAAGTCAGCCTTTATTTAGTAGTAAAGACGACTTTAGGATTCTTTTTCTTCATTTTTTTGTCAATCAGAACTGTACCATGTCCCATTGGACATACAGCACACCATGATCTTGGTTTAAATACCACACCCATGATAATACCGACAATAAGTGATGATGTCATAAATCGAAACATTGTAAATGCAATCTTCGCTGGATCACCACCTGTATGATACATACCGAAGCTGAAAACCGATAACATAAAAATTAATAAGCCATTCTTAAACTGCTTTGTTCTCATGAACTTGGGTAGTGTTCTATTCATACTGATACTCTTTAAGAATGTACCTAATAGAGATCCTCTTGGACAATATTTTGCACAATGGATTTTCCCTCTGCCTCGAAGTGCATGATAAACTGGTGCACCCATGCAAATAAAGCCTAAAACCCCAAACCTAAAATCGATAACTGATAATGTTAAGAATAATATCATGAATATCCATGACCATTTCATATGTGAATTTTTCATATTACACCCCTCCTCCTGGGGGTATAATAGCAAAATATACACCCCCTCGTCAAGGGGGTATTAAATATTCAGAATATTAAATTTCTTGACTCTCCCCCTATGGTAGAGATTATACTAAATATAAGGAGGCGCCTAATGTACAAAATCGGAGAATTCTCAAGAGTCACTCAGTTATCCATTAAGACACTACGATATTATCACGAAATTGAACTTCTTATACCTAACCATATAGAAAATTCAGGATATAGATATTATGATGATGCCAACTTTAAAACAGCAAAACTCATCATATTATTAAAGGACTTTGAATTTAACATTAAAGAAATTCAGGAGATACTATCTCAGTATGAAGACGCATCAGATTTAAAGCATTATTTACTTGAAAAAAATGAAATGATTCAGGATAAAATCAATCACTATAAGAAACTTCAAGATAAAATCGATGCTTTTAAGTCTTTAGAGGAGGAAATGACTATGAAATTAGAAACTGTCAAAACCATCACTATCAAGGATCAACTTATAGCTTCTATCACCTACACTGGTAAATATGAGGAAGTAGGCATTTATATAGGTCAACTATTTAAAGCCATTAAGAACAATGCTTCTGGTAAACCTTTTTGCATATATCACGATGATGATTACAAAGAAGAAAACGCTCTAATTGAGGTATGTGTCCCACTAAAAAGGGAATTATCATACAAAGATATCGAGGTTAAAACATTACCTGGTGGGAAATCTTTATCACTTATGCATATTGGTCCTTACACTAAATTATCTCTTAGTTACAAAGTCTTAACAGACTACATAAAAGAGCATAACATTGAACCACAATCAAAGATCAGAGAACATTATATCAAAGGACCTGGAATTCTATTAAAGGGGAATCCAGAAAAATATAGAACAGAAATTCAAATACTAATATAGACCAAGCTAAGCTTGGTCTACTTTTCCATCTATTATTTTTATGACATCATCTGCATACTCAGCATCCATTTTATTATGCGTTACCATAATTGTTGTCATTTTAAGCTTTCTTACAATTTCAAAAAGTTCATGTCTAATACTTGATAAGAGCTCTGTATCAAGATTACTAAATGGCTCATCAAGAAGAAGTATCTTTGGTTCTGGTGCTAATGCTCTAGCAAGAGCAACTCTTTGCTGCTGTCCACCACTCAACTCATACGGATATCTTTTTTCATAACCTTCCATATCTACCAACTTAAGCATTTCCTTTACACGACTTTTTTTGCCTATATGATGTCCCCTTAAACCATATGCAATATTTTTCTCTACTGTTAGATGAGGAAATAATGCATAATCTTGAAACAACATCCCAATATTTCTCTTTTCAGGTCTTAGAGTAGTAACATCTTTCCCATCAATGAGTATCTTACCATGTTTAGGTGATTCTAAGCCTGATACAACTCTTAAAAAAGTAGATTTCCCACCACCGCTAGGTCCAACAACTGCCAATATTTCACCATGTTCAACAAATGCTGAAACATTATTTAATGTCAAATCCTTAGCACCTTGGTATTTGAATGAAATATCATTAATTTTTAGCATTTTTTCTCTCCTTTAGAATAAACTGCATAAATATTAGAGACACAGTACTTAGTCCAATGATCATAAGTGCATATATACTCGCTTCATGAATCATTTCGTCACCAGCATACACAAATACTTTCGTTGCTAACGTATCATAGTTAAATGGTCTTAATATAAGTGTTAACGGCAATTCCTTTAATACATCTACAAAAGTCAGTATTGCTGCACTTAAAAGTGCCGGTCTTAGTAACGGGAAATCAACTTTTATAAATGTTTGAATACTTGATTTTCCAAGCAAAGTAGACGCTTCATAATACTTATTACCCATTTTATTGAATCCACTTTCAATACTGTTAAAACCAATAGCCATAAATCTAATGGTCAAAGCGAATATTAGCATCATTAAGCTACCCATTAAAAAATTACTCTTTAGAGACAAGCTTTTATAGATCCAACTAAAGTTTCTATCAAGCGTAATGAAGAACATCATTACAGCTACAGCAATAATTGAAGCAGGAATTGAATAACCAATTACAACTACTCTAGCATAAGCTTTAGATATTTTTGTTTTTACTAATCTGTTGAAGTTTCCAATAAAAATCCCACAGAATAAAACCAATATCGTCACAATAGTTGCCATTATAACTGTATCCTTGAAAGTATGGATAAGTCCCTCTACATTCACATTATCTAACGCCATTAACGACCATGACGAGAGCTGCATTAAAGGAATTAAGAGACCTGCAGTAACATACAAAGTATATACAATATAAAATGTAATTCTCGATGGTTTACTTGCTTTTTTTCTTGTATAAGATTTAGAATTGGCCCTTGATAAACTAATTCTTTTTCTACCTCTTAAAGCATGCTCAGAAGATAGAATTAAGACTACAATAAGCATCAAAATACTTGCCAATCTTATTGCGCTAGAAATATCTCCCAATCCAAACCAAGTTGTATAGATTGCAGTACTAAAGGTTGGTATTCCAAAGTATTTAACAAGACCGTAATCATTAAGTACTTCAAGCATTACAAGAACCACGCCACCGATAATTGCACCTCTACTTAATGGTAATATAATACGGAGAAATGTTTCAGAAGCATTTTTTCCAAGTAAATTACTAGATTCAAAATAACTTGCAGGAAGTCTAGAGAAAAATGACTTCGTCACTAAAATAACATATGGCATTAAAAATACAGAAAAAACAAATACTGCACCTGACATTGACAACATATCTAATCTTATCGGTGTCAAATCCCACTTCATAAAAAGTCTTTCTAGTGTTCCACCATAATTAAAGATACCACCATAAACATAACCTGCTATATATGGTGGAATTGCCATAGGTAAAAACAAAATAATGTATAACAGCTTATTATAGTTAAAATCGTAGTGACTTAACATCCATGATAAATAAGTTCCAATAACACCTGTAATTAGTCCTGTAGCAAGTACTAATATAACCGTATTAAGAATGTATTCCTTTAATAGAAACTCCTTTATATGCTCCCAATTCTCACCAATAGGACTAAACAACTCACTAATAAGTGTTAACGTCGGCAACAATATTAAGAGAACAATAACTGTGGATACCAGAAAAAGGGGACCATGCCCCTTTAAAATTTTCATTATTTCCAACCTACCTCATTCATTAGTCTAACCGCATCTGCATTGTACTTTCCTAATAATGATAAATCAATATCTTGAGTATTGAACTCACCCCAGCTTTTAAGTAACTCTGATGGCTCTACTGATTGATTAACAGGATACTCATAATTAACACTTGCATAATCTGATTGAGCTTTTTCACTTGTTAAGAACTCAACAAGGTTCTCTGCATTTTCACTATTCTTACCATGTGCAGTTAAACCAGCACCTGAAATATTAATATGTGTACCGTTAGTTTCTTGATTTGGGAAGAAAACACCAATTTGCTTTCCAACTTCAACTTCATACTCGTCAGATGAGTTTAAAAGCTTACCAACATAGTACGTATTAACAATAGCAACATCACCTACACCACCGACAACAGCCTTCATTTGGTCTCTGTCATTACCTTCTGGTGTTCTTGCCATATTGTTTACAATACCTTCAGCCCACTCTTTAGCAGCTTCTTCACCATTTAATGCAATAAATGATGCCATTAATGACTGATTGTAAATATTACTAGAACTTCTAATAACAACTTTACCAGCCCATTCTGGTTCTGTTAAAGCTTCATAAGTTGTAAGATCTTCTGGATTAACTCTATCTTTTGCATAAGCAAGAATTCTTGCTCTTACAGTTAATGCTGTCCAGTAATCTTCTGTTGATCTAAGATTCTCTGGTACATTCGTTTTAATTCTTTCTGAAGTAAAAGGCTTAATTAATCCTTCACTCTGTGCTCTGAACAAACGACCAACATCTGATGTTACAACTAAGTCAGCTTCTGTTTCTTCACCTTCAATTTTTAATCTCTCTAAAAGTTCATCCGATTTAGCTTTAACAACATTAACTTTTATGCCTGTTTCTTCAGTAAATGTATCATATAATACTTGATCTGAGTCATAGTGACGATCTGTATAAATGTTTACAACTTGCTCTTCCGTTTCAACCTCTGCTTCTTTTTCTGTTTGCTCTTCTGTTTGATCAACTGTATTCTCAACAGCTACATTTTCTTGACCACATCCTACAAATGCAAATAGCATAGAAACGACCATTAATATACTTAATAACTTCTTCATTTAATCCTCCTATAAGTGATAACTAATTTCATTAGCATTGTAAATGATTATCGTTATCATGTCAACCGATTTTGTTAAAAAAATACCAAAAAAGTATTGTTTTATATCACATTAAACGTAAAAAAAAGAGTAGACAATATCGTCTACTCTAGTAATTCCAACTATTTAATCATTTACAACCTGAATATGTGGATATGGGATTCCAATATTTTCTGCATCTAGTTTTTCTTTGATTTGCTCATTAAGATCGAAAAATACAGTCCAGTAGTCTGGTGCATTTACCCATACTCTTAAGGCAAAATTGATTGAACTATCACCTAGTTCAGCTAACCCAACAAATACATCCGGATCATCTAACACCAACTTATGCTCTTTTGCTGTACTTGCAAGTAATTCCTTTACTTGTTTGATATCTGCATCGTAATCAACTCCAAATGTAAAGTCCACTCTTCTAGTTGCTTCTACAGAATAATTAACAATATTGGATCCGATGATGCTACCATTAGGAATAATAATCGTTTTATTATCTGGTGTTTTTAACTCAGTAGAAAATACTTGTATTAAAGACACTGTACCTGTCATACCTGCAGCTTCAACAAAGTCACCAATTTTTATTGGTCTAAGAATCAGCAAAATCACACCTGCTGCAAAGTTACCAAGACTACCTTGTAATGCCATACCAATAGCAAAACCCACAGCACCAAGTACTGCAACAAATGATGTTTCCTTCACACCTAGTGTTCCTGCAAGTGCAAGAATCAGCATAACTTTCAATGTAATATTTGCCATTGATTCAGCAAACTTTGTCACGGTTTTATCAATACCACGTTTTTCCATTGTCTTATGTATGCTCTTAACAATACTCTTAATCACTCTGAAACCTAAAATTAAGAGAACAACGCATAAAAGAACCTTTATGCCATTTGCAATAATAGCTTCCTTTAAAGCCTCTAAATTTAAACCTTCAAACATATAATACCTCCTTGTCTTTACTTATTTTACTACCCATTTAGTGATAATTGCAATAGTTTTTTTACTTTCACATAATGTAAAAAGACCGTCTAATGACAGTCTCCTTACTGGGCAATGTTAAATGATTTTATTCTTTACCATCGATGTATACATTCTTGTAATCGATGTAAGTAAATGAGTTTGAGTAGTAACCTTTTACATACTTAGCTCTGTATGTTGATATTTCACCAAAGTATTTAGGAGCAACTACAGCTTCATCTAATAATATCTTTTCAGCTTCCATGTAAATTAAACCTTTTTCATGTGAATCTGAAGTATCAATAGCTTTTTCAACTAAAGCATTAAATTCATCCGCTTTTGGACCTATCCAACCAGTTTTTTCGCCATGATAGTATCCAGTATTCGGGCTTGTATGGAAAATATCAATCAAGTTAGAAGGATCATCCACGTCAGCAGTCCAACCACCTACAGCAATATCATAGTTACCATTTCTAACGTTATCCCACATGATATTCCACTCTGTTAATTCAATCTTAAGATCAATTCCTAGAGTCTCTTTCCAAAGTTGCTTTAACCATTCTGCATCTTCTTTAGATTCTTCGCCTGTACCTCTAGTTTGAATAGCGATATCTACAACAGATGGATCTCTATCATAACCAAGTTCTTCTAGACCATCTAGTAAAAGTTCTTTTGGATCTGGATTTTCTTTAATCAATGTTTTTACATGCTCATTAGCACCTTTTGTAATATCAATGTATAATTCTTCACCACTATGCATTACAGTTGGTACAACTGAGTATGCTGCGAACCCAAAGTCATCCCATACTTCTTTAACATTCTTTTCTCTATCGAATGCAATTGATAATGCTTGACGGATTTTCTTGTTTGCTAAGAATTCATTGTTCTGTTGGAACATCAAGAATTCAACATCAGCACCAGCTTCATTAATATAATTAAACTGATCCGTAGCATCTAACATTGAACGCCACTCAGGCTCAGTTAATGCAGCTGAATCTATTTCACCAGATAATAATGCCTGCGCCTTAGGATTTTGCTCTTTTACGATTTTTCTAGTGATTTTTGTTAAGTGAATATTTTCTGCATCCCAATAATGTGGATTTGGTACATAAACTAAATCAACACCTTCATTCCATTCAGATACAACATATGCACCATTTCCTAATGTTTTTTCTGGAGATGAACCATACTCATCACCATATTTTTCTACAAACTCTTTCTTAACTGGCTTATATGTTGGAAATGAAGCAATTTGTAAGAAATAAGATACTTTCATGTTAAGTTCTATTTGGAGCGTTGATTCATCTAAAGCTGTAACTCCAACATCTTCTCTTGATCCTTCTCCTCTATTAAACTCTCCGCCACCTTTAATCATAGCGTCTACCATCCACTCATAGTCCGAACCAATTTCTGGATCGAATACACGTTGCCAAGAGTATACAAAGTCTTGTGCTGTTAATGGAGAACCATCTGCCCATTTAGCATTGTCTCTTATGTTAAATGTCCAAACAAGACCGTCATCACTAACGCTCCATGATTCTGCAACACCTGGTTCATATTTCGCAGAACCATCTTCAGTAACAATATATCTAACTAAGTTCTCATAAATTGGACCTTGAACTTGCCATACTGGAATTGAACCAGTTTTATGCGGGTCTAGACCTGTAACTACAGAACCATGTGCATAAACATATTCTTGAACACTATCCATAGAATTACCTTCTGAACCACTTGCACTCGATGAGTCACCTGAATCTGCTGCATTCTCTGTGCTTGTAGCGCTTACATTTTCTTGAGTATTGTTAGCAGCATTACCACCACACCCCAATACCATAGAAGCTATAAGAGCTATCACTAATACTAAAACACCTAATTTTTTCACTGTTTCCTCCCCCTTAATAATATTGAACAAGCTTATACTTGTTAACAATCAAATAAATGACATGCAACGAAATGATTGGGTTCTACCTCTTTTATGCTTGGAGTTATTTCGTGACATGCTTCTTTTGCATAACTACATCTTGAAACAAATCTACATCCTGGCTTAGGATTAATAGGACTTGGAATTTCACCTTCTAGCTGAATCCGATCCTTGCTCAAACTGTAATCCGGATCTGGTTCCGGTATGGATGACAACAACGCTTGTGTATACGGATGTAATGGATTGTCATATAAACTTTTACTCTCAGTCAGTTCCACCATATGTCCCATATACATCACACCAACTCTATCTGATATATGCTTCACCATAGAAAGATCATGGGCTATGAACAAATAAGTTAAACCCAATTTTTCTTGAAGTTGAATCAATAAGTTCACTACCTGTGCTTGGATTGAAACATCTAAAGCACTAATTGGCTCATCACAAACAATAAACTCTGGTTCTATCGCAAGTGCTCTTGCTATACCAATACGTTGTCTCTGACCACCAGAGAACTCATGTGGAAATCTAGAAGCATGCTCTTGATTTAAACCAACAATATCCAGTAATTGATGAAGTCGTTTTGATCTTTCCTCGCCTTTATACATTTGATGAATATCGATACCTTCGCAAATAATATCACCAACAGTCATCCTAGGATTTAAAGAAGCATAAGGGTCTTGAAAAATTATCTGCATTTTCTTTGTTAAGTTAAATTTTTCTTTCTGTGAGACATCATGTATCTTTTCTCCTTTAAAGAAAACTTCTCCTTCAGTTGCATCATAAAGTCCCATAATGGTTCTACCACAAGTTGTTTTACCACACCCTGACTCACCAACTAATCCCAGTGTTTCACCTAAATTAATATTAAAAGAAACACCATCAACAGCTTTTAGTATTTGTTTTCTACCAACTTTAAAGTGTTTCTTTAAGTCCCTAACTTCTACCAGCACTTGTTTTTCTAACATGTCTTGCCTCCTGTATATGACTCTACACGATAATCAATATCTGGTGCCTTAGGATGAAGCAACCAGCAAGCTGCTTGATGTCCACCATCAATATCTGTCACTCCTGGTGCTTTCTCACGACAAATATTCATACAATACTCACACCTTGCTGCAAATGCACAACCTTTAGGAGGGTCAAGTAAATCAGGTGGTGTACCTTTTAATGAGTACAACTCTGACTTGTTCTCTGTACCTAATTTAGGAACTGACTTCAATAATGCCCAAGTATATGGGTGTTTCGGTTTATAAAAAATATCTCTACATGTACCAGTCTCAACAATCTCACCTGCATACATTACCTGAATTCTATCTGCAACTTCAGCAACAACACCTAAGTCATGAGTCACTAAAATTACTGCAGTATTTAGTTTCTTTTGTAATGATTTAATCAATTCCATTATTTGTGCTTGAATTGTTACATCTAATGCAGTTGTTGGTTCATCTGCGATTAATATTTTTGGATTACAAGCGAGGGCAATCGCAATCATTGCACGCTGTCTCATACCACCAGAAAACTCATGTGGGTACTGTTTAACTCTCGCTTCAGGATTAGGAATTCCTACAAGATCAAGTAACTCGATAACATCTTGAATTGCATTTCTTTTAGATTTTCCTTGATGAATCATAATACTCTCAGCGATTTGCTCACCAATTTTCATTGTAGGATTTAAACTTGTCATCGGATCTTGGAAAATCATTGAAATTTCCGAACCTCTTATTCCAATCATTTCTCTATCTGATAAATTTGTTAATTCTCTATCTTCTAAATAAATCTCTGAATCTTCATGAATTACAGCAGGTGGTGAAGGTAAAATTCTTAAGATTGACTTTGATGTTACTGTTTTACCACAACCCGATTCACCAACTATTGCCAATGTTTCACCTTCATTTAAATGAAAACTAACCCCTCTTACGGCTTGATTGACACCCGCATATGTATTAAAAGAAACTTTGAGATTTTTAACTTCTAAAATCTTCATACATCCTCCATTATTGTCTAAGCTTCGGATCTAAAGCATCTGTCAAACCATCACCAATTAAGTTGAAAGCCAACATTGTAAATACAATCATCAAACTAGGAAAAAATAGTTGATGTGGGTAAAACATCAAGGATCCTCTACCAGATGCTGCAAGTGCACCCCAACTTGTTTGAGGTGGTTGTATACCAATGCCTAAGAAACTAAGTGTTGCTTCACTAAAGATAAACATAGGAATCGAAAACGTGATTGAAACCATTATGATACCCATAGCATTTGGTAGCAAATGCTTAGCAATAATTCTCTTCGTATTACCACCAAGTGCTCTCGATGCTAGAACAAATTCTTGATTTTTTATTTGAAGTACTTGTCCTCTTACAAGACGTGTTGTACCTCCCCATGAAGTTAGTGTCATGGCAAGAATCAGTGAAAACATCCCACGGCCCAAAGTAATCGATAGTATAATAACAACAACCAAATATGGAATACTAACTATTATCTCAACTGCACGCATAATGATATCATCAACGACACCACCTTTATAACCAGCAATACCGCCTAGTACTGCACCTATTGAAAACATAACAGTTGTACATGCCAAACCTATAATGATTGAAACACGACCTCCGACACAAACTCTTGTAAAAATATCTCTTCCTGCTTGATCAGTCCCAAACCAATGTTCTGCACTTGGCCCTTGATCTTTTATTTCATAATCCATTCTTGTATAGTCATAACCAGTGATTGCAGGACCACTTATTGTGAAAAACACAACAATCACAAGCATAATTAAACCAATTAATGCAAGTTTATTACATCTAAATCTTCTCCAAACATCTTTCCAGTATGTCAAACTTGGTTTAGAGATTAATTCAGCATCTAAATCTTCACATCCGATGATTTCAAAAGCATCATCAATTTCTTCAACTTCAATTGTCACTTTTTCTGCCATCATGCCTCCTAGTTTCTCCCTTTAGCAATACGAATCCTTGGATCTGCAACACCATACATAATATCTACAACTATTAGGATAAAAATATAAAATGCTGCGAAGAATACTGTCATTCCAATGATCATACTATAATCAGAATCTTGAACGGCTTTTACATAATAAGAACCTAATCCTGGTATTCCAAAGAATGATTCAAGAATAAACGAACCACCAAACAATCCTGCTAAACTACTTCCTAGCATTGTGATAATAGGAATAGATGCGTTTCTTAAAATATGTTTCCTAATTAGGCGTCCTTTAGAAACACCTTTTGCTTTTGCTGTTACAATGTAATCCTCATTTACAACACCAATAGTTGAATTTCTCATATACTTCGTATAACCTGCTAAACCACCAATTGTCATTGCAATTACAGGCATAACATAATGAATTGGATCTCCCCACCCAAAAATAGGTGTCAATTGCCACTTAAATGCAACAAAATATTGAAGCAGAGCGGCAAATACAAAACTAGGAATACAAATACATATAACTACAAGTACCCGTATGACCTGATCTGCAATTTTTTCTCTAAACAAACCAGCTATTGTTCCTAAAAACAAACCGATTATCAGCTGAAAAATGATTGCAAGTCCTACAACACGACCAGAAACAGGTGCGTTTTTTGCAATAACATCATTGACTGAACGACCAACATATATATATGAATCACCCAAATCTCCTTTAACAAGATTCTCCATATAAATGATGTAGCGCTCAAACATGGACTTATCAAGTCCATATTTTTTTTCAATAGTTTCTCTGGCACTATCTGGCAACTGTCTGATCTTAGCTGATACTGGATCTCCTGGTGCCATATTCACCAATAGAAAAGTAAGCGTCACAATAACTAGCAAAGTAACAATGCCTATGACGACTCTCCTCCCAATGAAACGTAACATAATCTTCCTCCCCCCAAAATACGATAACAATAGTTATACTTCAATTTATAGTTAAATCGACTATGATTAAAGTATATAATCAACTATTTTATCTATGGTTTAATAATACCTTAATTTGTTTGAATTGACAAAACATTTTTTATTTTCAGTAAATTATACTCAAATCAAACTTCAATCACTTGTATATAATTCATAATTGAATATATACTATATTATTTTTACTAAATACGCAACAAATAGCCATTTCAAGCACTTCTTTAAAATATATTACATAATATTAATATATTATTATAGCCAGAATTATATTATTAGAAAAATATATTCAGTAATTTATAAAATAATTACAATAGTATAATGTGAATTATTACACACGTTTTGTACTATATTAAAAAAAATTATACCATAGGTATAATCAAGACTAAAAAAGTGTAATTTAATTTATTAAGTAATTTTACATAAACTTTGGTAATAAAAAACACACCTCTAAAGTGATGTGTAATTTCTAAATTCAATACAATAACCTGTATCTTTTAACACTTGACTAATTTGTGATAAAAACTCTTGTCCTTCTTCAACCGGTTCATATTCAAAGACAACATCTATGATAATCTTCTTATTATACATTTCAGGATACTTTTGATCGTATGCACCATTTTCAATAAAAGCAATATAACTTAGAATTTTCTCGTGCAAGTTATCAATATGTCTGTTTGAGTTTTCCCATTCCTGTTCATCCATAATAATTAAATGTACTGTATCTGCGACCTTATTATATGCGACTAAATCAATTTTTCCAATATCCATACTTTAACTCCCATATTAGTGATTATACCATCTCTAAAAAAATACAGCCAAAACTGATGTAAAAAGGATTTTGGAAAAATCCAAAATCCTTACAATTATTTCATTACTTCTTGCAGTTTTTCTTCAATGTATAGCGTCATTTCTTTATCACCAATCATTACACTATCATCCATGAAGCTAGCTCTAATTCTAAAGAAATTAATCAAGAGCTTGTTATCAATAATTCTATATTCATCATCATGTATCGGTGAAAAATATACTTCAAGTGTTTCATACTTTGAATCACTTAACTTATCAACCATTGCGTCTAAGTTTAATTGCTTAATTGGTGTAATCATAGAAGCTGTTAACTCAAGATCTTCCATCGCCCACATATTTAAGTTCCAAAATTTTCTCTCAACTTTGTTACCATCAAAAGGCTCACGATTTTTAATCGCAGAAAGTGCTCTTCTTACTGACTCTGCATTAAACTCATCATCGTAAGTAAGTTTTACTGCATCCATTTCACCTAAATCATGGAAGAATTTTTCATCCACTTGATCTTTTTCACTTGCAGCAATCCAGAAGAAATGAAGTGCTTCTATTGCTTCAAGGTTTAACGTAATATTTTTTAACATACCGACCTCCTAAATTTATTCCCACAAGCATCATAGCACTTTAGGTATAAGAGTTCAATATCTAAACTTAGTTTCCTTCAAGTGTATTCAATAAAATGCTAATAACTTCTTTGGTTTCATCTTCTTTTGGCATTTCAGCAAATACTCTCAGCAATGGTTCAGTACCTGAAAATCTAGCAATAATCCATCCACCATTTTCAAAATAAACTTTCAATCCATCTCTGTAACTAATTTGATTAATTTTTTGCCTGAATTGAGGTACAAATTTGTCCTCAAATAAAAGCTTCATCAACTCAATCTTTTTCTCAGCAGGAAAAGATAGGTTTTCTTCTTTGAAGTAATGTTTACCATAAAGAGTCTCTAATTCATCAATCATCTCTCGAATACTCTTATTGGTTACAGATATCATTTCAACCAGAAGTGCGGCTGCAAAAATACCATCTTTCCCCTTCACATGACCTTTAATGGTTAAACCACCACTTGATTCACCACCAATAATCGCATCACTCTCATGCATCTTATGACTTATATGCTTAAATCCTACTGGTACCTCATAACATACTTCATTGAAATCAACTGCAATCTTATCTAACATATGTGTTGTTGCAATATTTCTCACAACAGGACCTTTCCAATTTTTATACTTCAATAAGTAATAATATAATAAACTCATTATTTGATTAGGACTAATATAATTACCATCTTCATCAATAATACCTAGTCTATCCGCATCACCATCTGTGCCTATTCCTAAATCATAACCTTGCTCAGAAACCATATCTTTGAGTTTATTTAGCGTTGATTCTGAAGGTGATGGCATACGGCCACCAAACTGTGTATCATGTTTATCATTAATCACATCAACATCACAACGCGCTGTTAAAAGAACAGTTTGAAGAGCTGCCTTTGACACGCCAAACATCGGATCCACCAATATCCTCAAATCTTTTTTTCGGATACTTTCAACATCTATAAAATTAATGATTGAATCTATGTATTCATTAAACATATTCAGTCTAAAAATATGTTTACCAAGGGCATTTGTAAAATCAGTGCCTTTTACGTCCTTATCTCTCAACTGATTAATTTCATCTTCTAATCGTTTTGTGATATCGACATCGGCATCTTTACCACCTTCAGTGAAAACTTTGATGCCGTTATAGTCTGCTGGATTATGAGATGCTGTAACAGCCATACCATATGCACACTCTAGTTTTTTTACAGAGAACATAATCAAAGGTGTCGGAGCAACTTTATCAATATAGTGCACTTTTATACCATTACCTGCAAAAGTTTCTGCTAGCCACACACTCGCTTTATCTGAAAGAAATCTTTTATCATAACCAATAACAATTTCATGTTTTTTTTCTTTTATCATGATATTTGATAAACCCTGAGCAACTCGTACTATGTTGGACTTAACAAACTCATCTCCAATGATGGTTCGCCAACCACCAGTTCCAAATTTAATCATATCTACCTCTCTATTCTGAAACAACTTTTTCAAATCCCATCACTTGATGATGATGTAAAAGAGTCATTTTCGCTTTTTTATACAGATTTTGGCTAGGGCTTAACAGATTAATCGTCATCACCCTTTCAGTTCGGTCTACTTCCATGAACTCTAAATCCACACCAACATCTGTCATCATTTTATAGATTTCGTCTATTTGTATCTCACCTAAATACTTTACCTGTAGTGTTGTTATTCTTTCCTCTTTGAATATTCGCTTCTGAATGACATTTAAGGGACCTAAAGAAAACAACACTACAATTAGGGTCATAACAGCTTCAAAGTAAAATCCTATACCGATAGCAAGTCCTATGCAAGCACAGATCCAAAGACTAGCTGCTGTTGTTAATCCATAAACAGATTTCCCACGCACAAGTATGGTTCCTGCACCTAAAAATCCAACACCACTAACAACTTGGGCTGCCAATCTTGCTGGATCACCATCTTCGAATCCTTCAGTAGACAATATCATCACCAAAGTTGCACCCAAAGTAACTAGAATATGTGTTTTAAGCCCTGCAGGTCTTTTATTACTTTGTCTTTCAAAGCCAATAATACCACCTATGAACATGGCCAATATTAGCTTGATGATTGTTTGATACATATCTACCTACAATTCTATCTTTATCATTGAATTAAGCGGTCTCACCATGCCAGCACAGGAATCATTAGTATAGGTAATATCATTTAATGTAAATACTTCACCATTAAAGACTGCACCCATTAATGACGAAGCACCACCATCTAAATTCATTAGATATCTCACGTTTTTGAAAAGAGATTTAGCTATTCTTATCAAGTCAAAATAATCTGCACCCACACTATAAATACTTCTGCCAGAGCATACAATTATAAATAACTCACCAGAATAAGTTTCACCAATAACAGTTCTAGGATGCTTATCCAATCTGAAAGTCTCTGAATCTTGGGTTTGCTTTGACATATTGCACAACCACCCTTCTTCATCGAATCCAGCTTTTAACTTTTCAACACTATCTAGTGCCTGACCATCGTGAATTAAAAACATCCCTCCACCGTAAGCCCACTCATATTCTTCAGAACCATCTAACATTAATACAATGTTAGATGATTCGTCTAATCCATCATAAATCTGCTTATCAAAGGATAATACAACACCTATGCTCGGTAACAATACATTACCTTCTTTTACTGTAACTATTTCATTATTTACAATAACAACATTAACTCTACCATGTCCAACTTCTAAAAAATCATTGAAATAGTTGGTATCATTATTTCTATAATACATGGGTGTATAGATCTTAAAATTAAAGTCTTTGTCTGTATCAACTTGATCCTTTGTCCATTCATAGACTTTACTTCCTACTTTAATTGTGCCACCTTGTAATCTCTTTCTTGAGAATTTAACACGACCATCTTTGCTCATAGCAATCATAGCTTTGTTATAAAGTGGAAACTTTTCATACTCGTCCAACATATAATCCATATGCCAGCCATGATGGTGATATTGCTCATCAGGTCGATTTTTCCTTAGTGTATTATAAGTATCAATTGTTTTTTCTGTTGTAAAAAATAAAAAATTAGTAATTAATGCAAGAGAAATCTTCTCATTTCTCATAAGTCCTCTGATATCCATGGCTTCATTATAAGAAGAGACATTCATGTTATATTTGCTCATCTTTAAGTAATTAACTTTTATCGGATTATGATCTTCATCTTCAAAAATTCTTTGTCCTAGCATCATATCAGGGTGATGATTTAGAACAGTTTTATTTAAAAACTCCACTCTATTACTATAAAAAGATGCTTCATTAAGTGATTCAATTTCATCAAAAGTTACTACAGTATCCATATCATAACAAATAAAATACTCTGGATATTTCTTCATTAATTGTGATATTTCTATATCATAAACCGATTCTCCTTCTTTCATATATAAGAAGCTATACAGACGGTAATTCATGATTGATTTCTCTACTACATAAAATGACGAGAGTATATTAAAGTTCTTTGGTACATAAATAAAATGTAGTTCTCTCTTATCAGTAGTGTTTGTAAGTCCTCTTGTTAAAATTTCATTAGATTCACAGCATACAAAAGCTGGTACATTTAAATCCTTAAATGCACCTATAAACCATTCCCCAAATCCTATGATAACTCCCGAACTTGGTACTTTATACTTATTAAGAGGAAATCCACCACCAAAAGAATCATCGACTAAAATAGTCGCATCTATCAATGTCGATTTTATAAAAGCCTCATGTCTTTTATGAATGATAAAAGTCACATTATTACGATTACATTTAGAGTAAATTTCTTTTATAATAGTCATATATTTACAATCATTAATGAAAATAAAAAAGGCCTCGTCACTCTCTAAATATTTTTCCAGTATTATTCTTTGATCTATACCAGTAAACTCATTCTTCAATTGTTTTTCTTCAATTAATTTAATTCTTAGATTCATCTCTGAATTTAAGTACTTTATTCTAAGAAGCTCAATTTTATCAAACCATAACTCGTCAGTAATATCTTCTGATTCTGGTAGCGCATCGAATAAGTTTTCTAACGCTTCTGTATAAGCATTGTAATCATTCTCGGAAATTAAAACTTCCTCATGCATTTTATGCATCAACGCATCATGTACAAAGCTATGGCCGTTACTTAAATCAGCAACGACTCCATTATATCGATACAGATTCCTTTTATTATAGTTTCTAAATTGTTTTCTCTTAATACTTCCAAGGATGAATGAATCATCTGCAATTGATATTGTCATAACTTCTCTACTTTCTCCAGTTCAAGAAATAGTGATCTATCACACATCTAGAACATCTTTTTGTCATATCATAAGCTTCTATTACTTTAAATCCTTTAAAGGCATGCCACGAACTAAGTTTCTCAGATACACTTTTATACAATAGTGCTTCAAACTCGTTTCCAAATACTTTGATGATTGACCCTGTCAAAATCACACTGTTAAGGTCCATAAAAGTAATCAAATTAGATAGGGGTCTCGAAATATAATCAGCATACAAGGCCAAATGGTTTGTATAGCTTTCTACAGTCATATTCTTTTTCATTTGATCAATTGGCATCTTAAGTGCGGATTCAATATAGGTCTGTGATGTTAGTGTAGTCAAACATCCTGTTCTACCACATTTACATTTTAGGGGTTCCTCTTGGCCGTATACAGTCATATGACCAAACTCACCAGCTGCATTATTATCACTTCTTAAAACTTGTTTATCAATCACAAGCGCAGCACCTATTCCACGGTCAAGTTTTATCAACATATAATTCTTCTCATTGTGCTTTTTCGAATCAGTTTCAGCAAGCATATTAACATCATTTCTTATCAGAGCTGGCAAATCTAAATACGCCAACTCCGACAAGATATTTATTCCATCTAGTCCTATGTCCCTCGATTTTATAACAAGTCCTGTTTCTTCATCAACAATACCTTCAATGGAAATTGCCATACCTAGAATACGACCGTTCTCCACATTATCTGTCAACTCATTCAATGAATTCTTTAATACTGATAGGTTGTCTTCTGTTAAATCATGTTTAACACATTCAACGAGACTCCCATCAAGTGAATACATACACGCTGTAAGACCATGAACCGATAATTCCACACCAATGGTTAATAAATCACCATTGATGGATAAGGCCATCGGATTTCTGCCTTTAGATTTTTTCTCTAAAGTCACCTCTTTAATTAAGTTCTCTGCTAAGAGTTCTTTTACTAAATTGGTGATAGTCTGATTAGACATATTTGTCACTTCAGCAATTTGTGCTCTATAAATATTCTGCTTTTTAAAGATAATCTCCAGAATGGTCTTTTTATTGTTGTATTTCATTAAGTCAGGACTTGTTAACATAGTTACTCCTTATTTAAAAATATTTTCTGCTTCTTCTGCAATCTTTTTAAGACCTTCTTCAGCAGTAAACTCACCGTATGCGATCTTTTCAATTGTTTCAGAAATTACAGATGATAATTTAGGGTATTCTTCGATTGGCGGTCTTGCAACACCATAACCTAAAGCCTTTGCAGCTTCTAACATATGCGGATTTTCAGAACCAAATGTTGTATACATCTCACTATCTTTAGCAGACTGAGAAACTGGTAAATAACCCGCTTTGATTGCCCATTCAGCATGAGTTTCACCTGTTGTCATCCACTTCATGAATTTAAGAGTTTCAATTTCTGTTTGATCATCACTTTCAAACATGAAGTAATGGTTAGAACCTAAACCTGTTGCTAATTCCTCTTTACCTGGTAACATTGCTACACCAACATTCATTTCATATTTGTTGATATATGCATTTGCTGCACCTTGAGTTGCATAAACAATTGCTACTTGCTCATCAATAAACGGATCTTGACCGACTGTCATTGGAGCATAACCATCACTAATCATCTTAGTATAATACTCCAATGCTTCTAAACCTTGTTCATTGTTGAATCCAATAGAAGTGCCATCTTCATTAAGTATATCACTTCCATTTTGCCATAAAAAGGTTTCCCATGTCCATGTTGTTCGCTCATTTGGTGCGATTGGTAACCAAATACCGTATTGCTCACCTTCAGTTAATGCCTTCGCTGTATCGTAAAGCTCTTCCCAAGTTGTTGGTGCAGACTCAATACCAGCAGCTTCAAACATATCTTTATTGTAAATCATATACAATGTACCCGCCTCAATTGGTAACGAATAAATTTTACCTTGGTAGGCACCAGCATTTAACAAACCTTCAGGAATATCATTTTTTTGTTCATCGTCTAAGCGCGTACCTACTTCAACTAATTTACCTGTACTTTCAAGTACACCTGTCCAAGTTGGATAACCCCATAATAAATCTGGTTGTTGATCCGAAAGTACCGCTGTTTGTACTTTTTGTAGCATCTCTTCACCTGTGGCAACAAATTTTGCAGTAATTTTTACTTGAGGATTCTCTGCTTCATATCTTTTAACTAATTCATCTAATACTTCTGTTTTTTCAGCTGTATATCCGTGCCAGAACTCTACTTCTATTGGTTCGGCTGTTGTCTCTGTTGTGCTTGTCTCTGTTGTGCTGGCAGTATTATTGTCATTGCCACCACAACCTGTCAATGCCAATGATAACACCAATGACATAATCACTAATAACGAAACTATTTTTTTCAATTTGACCCTCCCTAAATATTCTTTATTCTTTTCCTCCAGAAAATGCAATACTTTCAATTACTTTTCTCTGGAAAACTAGGAACACTACGATTACCGGTAACATCGTAAGAGTTGTTCCTGCCATTAATGCACCCCAATCGGTTTCTATTGCATTGACCTCTTTAAAATAAGCAAGACCCAGCTGCAGCGTATAGAGTTCTTCCTTATTAACGATCAACAATGGCCAAAAATACTGGTTCCATCCATAGATGAAAATTAAAATAAATGATGTTGCCAATATAGGTTTCGATATTGGCAAAATAATTTTGGTAATAATTTGGAATGTACTACAACCATCAATAATAGCTGCTTCTTCAATTTCCTTTGGAATATTCATAAAAAATTGTCTTAGCAAGAATACTATCAATGCACTCCATGCAAAGGGTATAATTAATCCCATTAATGTATTTAGTAACTTTAATTTACCCAATGTTAAAATCATAGGAATCATAATAGTCTGAGCTGGAAGCATCAAACCAGAAAGCAATAAAACAAACAATACTTTCTTCCCTTTAAATTCCATTCTCGCGAAGGCATATGCTGCTAATACTGATGTAAACAACTGTCCTGCAATAATCGCAGCTGTCACAATCACACTGTTAAAAAAGAACTTTATAAACGGGAAACTAGTTATAGCTTTTTTGTAGTTATCGAAATTAAAATCCTCTGGAAACCACTTAATCGGTATTGAAAATACTTCAGTAGGTGACTTAAATGATGTAGATATCATCCATAAAAAAGGAAGAATCATTCCAGCCGCCAAAGCGTATAATAAAATATGTTTAAATATATTTGGTAGCTTTCTCATTAAGCGTCCTCCTTCTCTTCTACAAATTTTCTCTGGATGATAGTGATAATAACTGCTAATGAGAATAATACAAATGCTATAACTGAAGCATAACCCATTTCATAGTCTACAAATCCAACTTTATATAAATATGTTACAAGCATTTCGGTTCTACCAATAGGACCACCATTTGTTGTAACGTTTACAATATCAAATATTTGGAACAATGAATAAATCGTACTCGATACCATAACAAAGAAAATAGTTGGTTTCAACATTGGTAGTGTCACATACCAAAATGTCTGATGATTTTTTGCACCATCTATTGTAGCCGCTTCATATAGCGATTTGGGAATTGCAAGTAAACCAGCAATAAATATGACCATATTGTAACCCATACTTTTCCAAATACCGATGATGATAAGTGATGGCATTGCAAGATCAGGATCATTAAGCCAAGTCTGAATCTCTATACCAAATACAGATAGCAATGAGTTTAACAAGCCATACTTGTCTGGTAAGAATATCCATGACCATACCACACCTACTGCTACTAATGAAACAATGTGTGGTAAAAAATAAATTCCTTTAAGTATTTGAAATCCTTTTACTTTATCATTTAATAGAGAACTCATTATTAATGATAAAAATACACTTAAAGGTACTGTGCAAATGGTATATACAAATGTATTTTTAAGCGCATTAAGAAAATCTTCATCTTCAAACAATCTTAAATAATTATCAAAACCCACAAATACACGATCCACAGAAAAACCATTCCACTCTACAAAAGTAAGTGTAAATGAATATAGTAGTGGAATTAAGAAAAATACAGTGAAAAGTATAAATGTTGGTGCTATTAACAGATAAGGTGTTAACGTTCGTTTGTTCAAAATATTGCCTCCTGGTTTTTATTTATCAAATCATTTGATTAAATACATCATACATCCCCGGAAAACGTTTGTCAACTATTATTCAAATGATTTGATTAAATAGTTTTATCTAAAAATGAAAAAAAAGACCTTTCGGTCTTATGGTAATACAATAAAATTATTTGCAACAGGTCGTTCATAACCATCGGATGGTTTGTTTAATATTTTTCCTTTAAAGTACATAGCAGTAGAACCGCCACCATCTAAATTATAAGCATCCTTTACACCTAGTTCTAAAAGTTTATCTTGCAGTCTCTCCAGTGTGATGCCAGCACTGTAATCACCTTGTCTGCCGTCAACAACTATAACAATCAAATCATCATTGGCATACTGTCCGATAATGGTTCTTGGATGCTTGGTATTGGCCCAGGCACTAGGTAGTTCAATTTTCTCACCTTTTTGTATGAGTATAGGAATAAAACTTACACCTTGGTAAGGCTTCATAGCCATCACCTCATCATGAGATTTTGGCACACCACCAACTAAGTCCCCTTTTTTATTGATACCAACAAAAAAGAGATCTTCATTTGATTTTGGAATGAATTCCTTGATTACTTTCCCATCTACAACTGCTCCGCCTATCATTGTTGAAACAATTTGTCCGTTAACCTTTCCAGCACCAAATCCACCACCATTAACTGCTAAAATCGCATTTGTTCTTTCGGCAGCATCAGAAGTAGTTTCCAGTTTTCCATTTTCACCTTGTGCAAGCGACAACTTAAATACATCAGGATCAAAAAGTTTTATTTTTGCAATGTAGCCTCTATAGCCGAGTTCTTTCAACTCAAAGATCTTAATTTCTGATGAATCACTTAAATAGAAATCTATTGGCTCACCTAAAGCTCTTGTAATACGTTGTTCATAAATATCATCTGATAAATACTTCTGATCTTTACTACTTTGAATCGTTTCATTAATCTTTTCTGTAAATTCTGCGAACACCACCTCGAAGTGATCTACTACCGTTTCAATATCTGTCATTCTTATAGATAAGGCTCTTAAATCTGCAGATACTTCATCAATTTCTACCTCAATAGGTTCTATTGCTTCGTATGTAATACTTTCATCAAAATGAGCGTACAAACCAAGTTGGGCATTATCAGCATAAGACTTTGAAACAATAATTAATACAATTACCGGAGCCAATAAAAAAAGTAAGAATACCCATACTTTATTCATTTGGTGCCTCCAACAAGATATTTAAACTATTCTTTAACTCTTGTAGCCTATTTTCAAGTTCCTGAATTCTTGTACCAATCTCAGCTTGAATTTCAACAGAATTAGTCACACTTGTGTCAATGGTATCAATACTTGATTTTAATGAGTTTACTTCCAAACTAAAAAGTTGAATATCCTCATTTAAGCTTCCAACTTCTGATCTTAAATTCTCAATATCTGTATTTAAATCTTTGATTTCGATGTTCAGGGATGCATTCTCCTCAACCAACGCTTGATGATTTTCTAAACTTCTCATTTCAACACGAGTCAATGCTTCATCCATATATTTTTTGCTCATATCTATACCATATTTAACAATAAATAACCAAGCTGATATTAGAACCAAAATTATAAAGCCCGTCATGACACCCTTTTGAATACGCTTCTTTTTCATATCAGAACGTTCTACTTCACTCATAATTACTCCATTTAACCTTTTAATCTACAGATGAATCTCACAACATCTGTAATTTGGTCATATTCTTCTTTTACTTTAAAGCCCAAATGCTTAAAGAATTCTACATTATTTTCTGGTGATTCTACAATAATCTCATCTACACGTTCAGAATCTCTAACATATTGAATCATTGATTTTGCAACACCTTTGCCTCTAAATGCATCATCTACTGCTAAATGCATAATTTCAACAAATGCATTGTCAACTCTTCTTACACCGATGATTCCAACAATTCCATCCTCTTCACACACATAAAATCTACCTTGTTCTTTACCATAAATACCATCCACAGCACTTTTTATTCTGCCATCGGTAGGATTAAACATGGTTAATCTCATTAGTTTTACAATGTCGTCATTATCAATTATTTTTTGGTGGTTGTCCCATTTATATATTTTCATATTATCACTCCTCTAATCGAATTAATTTTAGCATAATCCCTTTCAATTAACAGGTTTTAAGCCAATCTGTAATATACTGAAATATTATTATATTCTCATATGCCTACCATAAAAGAAAAGGTATTGTTGTATGATACCTGGATAGTAATCAAAGTAATCTTTTATGAAATCTACTTCATTTTTTTCAACATTATACTTCTGATTTAAAACTTTTTTTATCCAAGTATCTATAGGAAAACCTTCGGTTCGACTATAGCCAAATAATATGATACAATTAGCAACTTTTTCACCGACACCTTTTAGACGCAACAAAGCCTCTTTTAGTTCCTTATCCGATAGATATATAATTTTATTTGCATCAAACTTCTCGTTTAAGATATCTTGAATCAATTGGTGGAGATATTTATCTCGATAACCTAAACCACACTCTCGATAATCCTCAATCGTAACGTCTCTTAACTGCTCCGGTGTAGGAAAATCATAATAATCAATTCCTTCTATAGTCTTCAAGTACGTTCCATACTTTGACAACATCTCCATAGCTGAAGTGATTCTTTTAATGTTGTTATTAGCCGATATTATAAATGATACTATTATTTCAAACGGATCTTGCTTAAGAATCCTTATCCCACTTCCATAATTCATAGCTTCATCTAAGAAAAGATCTTTACCTTTATAGTAATCAATAATTTTTTGATAATCTCTACCTATATCGAAGTAATGTAACCAGTAGTCGTCTTCTGAATCAATTTCAATACCTTCATCTAATTGCCTTGCAAACAAAACCTGGTGATTTGATACAATCACATAACCATCACTATGCGGATACCATCTAAATGTCTGTCCAGACTCTGCAATCTGCTTTAAATTTAAATGCTTATTTTTTATAATCATAACTTCTCCTTATACTAATACTATACCATATGAAAAAGTTTTCTATAAATTTCACAAAAGCTGTTGACAGATATTAATTTACTATGTATTATTAATTTGTAATCATTACAAATTTGAAGAACAAACTATACATATGGAGGTATATTATGAAAAACTATTTATGTGAACCATGTAGCTATGTTTACGATCCAGCAGTAGGCGACCCAGATGGCGGTATCGCTCCAGGTACAGCTTTTGAAGATATTCCTGAGGATTGGGTATGTCCAATTTGTGGCGTTGGTAAAGAATTTTTTACAGTAGCAGAATAAGATTATTGGGAGGTAATTAAAAATGAAGAAGTATGTATGTACAGTATGTGGTTATATCCACGAGGGTGAAGAAGCACCAGAAAAGTGTCCACTTTGTAACGCACCAGCTGAGAAATTTAACTTATTAGACGAAGAAGCAGATTTTGCTGACGGTCATGTTGTAGGTGTGGCACAAGGTGTTGACGAAAGAATCTTAGAAGGTTTAAGACAAAACTTCCAAGGTGAATGTATGGAAGTTGGTATGTACTTAGCGATGGCTAGAGTTGCTGATAGAGAAGGTTACCCAGAAGTTGCTGAAGCTTTCAAGAGATATGCATTCGAAGAAGCTGATCACGCTTCAAGATTTGCTGAGTTACTTGGAGAAGTAATTACTGATTCTACTCAAAAGAATCTTGAGTTAAGAGCTCAAGCAGAGCATGGAGCATGCGCTGGTAAAAAAGAGTTAGCAACACTTGCTAAGCAATTAAACTTAGACGCAATTCATGATACAGTTCATGAAATGGCGAAAGATGAAGCTAGACATGGTCAAGGTTTCAGAGGTTTATTAAAGAGATACTTTGGTTAATAATAATATCTAAGGGAATGCACTATTGTATTCCCTTTTTTACACCTTATTTGACAAAAAAGCAGAATACGTGTAAAATAATATTAGTATTAATTTGTAATCATAACAATTTTAGTATAGTAATAAGAAAGGTGCTTACATGAAAATGTCAATTGATGAAATAAAAAAACACTTGGCAGAGCATGGTGTTAAAGCGTCTTTACCAAGAGTAAAAATTTTTGAATACTTAAACACATACAGATCACATCCGACTGTGGATGAAATCTACAATGCATTATCCGATGAACTCATTACTCTGTCAAAGACAACTGTTTACAACACATTAGATTTGTTTGTAAAACACAAGCTCGCTATTCAAGTTCTAATTGAAGACAATGAAGCCAGATATGATTCTGATACGAGCCATCATGGTCATTTTAAATGTATCAAGTGTCATACAGTATATGATTTCAATTATGATTTATCCACTGCTGATATTCCATCATTAGAAGGATTTACACTTGAAGAATATCACACTTACATCAAAGGTGTATGTGATAAATGTAATGGTAACATTCATTGATCCCTATAGGGATTTTTTTTGTAGAAAAAAAGAGATCTTTCGATCTCTTAAGCCATTTCTAAAGCAATTTCCATCATTTTAGTAAATGCAGTTTGTCTCTCTTCTGGAGTTGTTTCCTCATGAGTAATTAAACTGTCACTTACAGTTAAAATACATAATGCATTCACACCAAACTTAGCTGCGTTCATATAAAGTGCTGCTGCTTCCATTTCTACAGCTAAAACACCCATATCCATCCAAGGTTTCATTGCAGTAGGATCTGCGTTGTAGAAAATATCCGATGACAAGATGTTACCCACTGTTACTGGAATATTCTTTGAATCTGCAACCTTCACTGCTTTATTCAATAAATCCCATGATGCTATTGCAGAGTATGTACCTTTAAAGTTGTATTGACTCGCATAATTTGAATTTGTTGATGCACCCATACCGATAACCACATCGTATAAGTTAAGCTCCTTTTGCATTGCTCCACAAGAACCAATTCTAATTAAGTTCTTACAACCAAATACATTGATAAGCTCCCACGAGTAAATACCAATACTAGGCATACCCATACCAGAACCCATTACTGAGATTCTCTTTCCATTATATGTACCTGTAAAACCAAACATATTTCTTACTGTATTGAACTGAACAACATCAGTTAAGAAAGTTTCAGCTATGAATTTCGCTCTAAGAGGATCACCAGGTAATAAGACTGTTTCTGCAATTTCAACGCCTTCAGGCTTAATATGTGCTGTACTTTTCATAATTTTCTCCTTTTCTTTTAACTGTATTGATTGTATCATTAAACCTTTCTTCTGACTAATGCTTTAAAGATCAGTTAATGATTTTTGTAGAGTTCTTACAATCTAATACCCTATTTTAAAGATTAAAAACGAATTTTAAAAGAGAAACCCAAAGAAGTATTTTCTATGTTATACTCAAAACCGTGTAATTCCAGTGTTTTCTGTACAATTGAAAGCCCTAATCCATTTCCACCTAAACCTCTTGCTCTTGATTTTTCAACTCTATAAAATCGGTCCCACAACTTATTTATTTCGTCTTCCTTTAAGAAATCATGAGAATTTTCTACAATCAGCTCATTGCCAGTTAGGGTAATGTTGATGATCTTTCTATCATCTGCATATCTAAAAGCATTCGACAGAATATTAGAAACTACCACTTCCATCTGTTTTACATCTACAGTAACCAATAAGTCTTCTAGGTATATTGTTACATTCATAGTCGGTACAAGCTGTTCATATTTCCTAAGAATATTATTGATGAGTCTCTTCATGTTTATAGTCTGATAATCTAACTCTTTACCAGATTCTAAATTAGATAATTCTAACATATCAAGAACTAACCCATTCATTTTATCGACTTCTTCTACTATAACCTCTAAATAGTAGTCTGCTTTTTCTTTGGAAATACCATCTTTTATACCTTCTGAATAACTTCTAATAACACCAAGTGGTGTTTTCAATTCATGAGATACATCTGCTACAAATTCTCTTCTTATTTTTTCCTGTCGTCTCTCAAACTCGATTTCATCTTCTAAGGTATCAATTTTTTCTTTTAATGACTTAGATAATATGTTGATACTTTTGCCTAATCTACCGATTTCATCTTTACGATGTTCATCACATTCCACTTCGAAGTTTAAATTAGAGATAGCTTGTGTACTTTCTGAAATCATAACAATAGGTTTAGAAATTACCTTTGAGAATAAATAGGACACAACAAATATCAGCAGTATCATAAAGCCTGTCAAATACCATTGAAATTTAGACTGAATATCGATTACCTCATTAATCGGTTGTAATGATAAGACGGAAATAATGGTAAACTGAACGCCATCATACTTAACATCCTCCATCATAAAATTATAATCCTTATCTTCATAAGATACACCGTAAAGTACATTATAATAATAAGTACTTAAATCATCAATTTTACTTTGAAATTCTTGGTTTATGAACTGTTCTTTCACATCAACCACAATACCATATTTTGTAATTTCATCACTACTATCGAAAGTCATGACATCTACAGGATCTTTCATACCCTGATGATCTGGAGAATAGGATGTGACAGTGTTTGATATCGTATCTTGAATAACTTCATTGTTATTTAAAATTGCATATGCATCATAGTAAGTACCATCAATGTACATACCAAAAGGCTCAAATTTATCATCATACTCAAAACCATGAACTATAACTTCTTTACCTATAAGGTCTTGACTATTTATATCTGCTTCTAAAGTTTCAAAATCTGTTTCAAATGCTTCATAAAAAGGTAGTATATATTGATATCCTTCTACTTCAATAAGGATAGATTTTTCAAAAGATGTAAGAAATGACGCTTGATGATAATCACCCAATTCACCAAATACTATCATAGGTTCATTGGTTTTGTTCATATAATCATATAAAACATCTGCCTGTTCCATTAGATTCTCAGTATCCTGAAACTTCTCTACAGCTTCTTCAAATGCGGCATTTGCCGTTTTGATTTTCTCATTTTCATAGTAACCAGCTAAAAAAAACTTTTGAAAACCAAACTGTATAAACAGTTGAATAAAAAACAACACAAAAACAAAAATGAATATTTTAGATGTTAGACTTTTTTTTATCATGAGTTCTCCATTCTATAGCCCACCTTCACAACAGTCTTAATACCTTCACTATAATTGGATAGTTTTTTTCTAACCTTTTTTATATGTGAGTCGACTACCCTTAATTCACCATAAAAATCATATCCCCATACCTTATTCAGAATAACCTCTCTAGACAAGACGATACCTTTGTTCTCCATAAGATACTTAAGTAAATCATATTCCTTTGGTGTCATTTCAATAATTTTATCATCAACTCTAACTTGGTGAGCATCCAAATCAATAATGACTCCTTTCCAAGTTAAACTTCCTTCAGTCACTGCTGTTTCAGTTATTCTTGTTATAAGTCTTGAAACTCTTGCTACCAAAACTTTTGGACTAAAGGGCTTAGTTACATACTCGTCTGCACCTAATTCAAATCCCATTAATTTATCATCTTCTTCACCACGAGCTGTCAACATAATAATCGGGACGCCAGATTGTTTTCTTATTTTTCTGCAAACAGACCAACCATCAATTTTAGGAATCATTATATCTAAAATAACGCCATCAATATTTTCTGTTTCAAACAACTCTAGGGCCTCTTCACCATCTAGAGCTGAAATAATCTTATAACCTGCTTCTATAAGATAATCACAAATAATATCATTTAATTTTACTTCATCTTCAATGACCAAAATGGTTTTCATCATACCTCCAATACCACTTTTAGAGTCGAATTAATTCGACTCTAAAATTTGCTTCATTTTCATATTAATGTTTTATTCATCAAATTCATTCAATGTATTAAGTGTTTCTATCTCATTGAAGTTTTTACTCACAATGTCAGCATAATCATCCCACTTTTCTAAGGCTTGCTCTGATTTATTCTCTTTTTCGAGGGAAATAGCTTGATTATACAGTGCTTCTAATTTATCTAACTCCTCATTGCTAAAACCAAAATCTTTTAACCAAGATGCTTCATCTTCCCAATTCATCTCAAATTCGACATCAGTTTCTACAGTAAAATTATATTTCTCAAGAATAATATAATATGCATCCCATTTTTCATTCGCTTCATCATATTTTCCTTCTTCATCTAATTTAACCGCTTCATTAAAAATTTTTTCTAATGCAATTGCATCATCTTTTGACACCTGTAGCTCTTCTAACCATTCCTTTTCTTGATCAAAGGTAATGGGTTCCGCTTGAAACTCATCAGCAATTAATTCTTCTAAAGCTTCATAGTACTGCACCCACTTACTCTCATCCTTTTGCGAAGCTTCAAATAACGCTTTTTGCTTTAAAATATCATCCTTTTCTATACCAATATCTTTTAACCAAGATGCTTCTTCTTCCCAATCTATTTCAGAAAAAACACAACTAGTCATACCAAAATCATATTTTTCTAAGATCTTATAATAAGCATCCCAACTTTTATTAGCTTCATCATATTTACCATTCTCATCTAATTCAGCTGCTTCAGCAAATATTTTTTCCAAAGCATTCATATCATCAGTAGATACTTTTATTTCTTCTAACCATTCTTTTTCTAGATCAAAAGTAATTTTTTCTGATTTAAATTCATCTGGTAACATATCTTCCAAAGCATCTTTATACAAATCCCATTTAGCTTCATCTTCATTTGCACCATTAAATAACTTTTCAAGTTTGTTTAATTGAGCCTCCGTTAAATCCATTTCCTCTAAATAGTCTTTTTCCATTTCCCAGTTGAAGTAATAATTATCATCTACGTAATTTGCCAAAATCTGATTATATGCATCCCACTTTTCCATTGATGTATCAAACTTTCCATCTTTGTCTAGTTTAACAGCTTCATCAAATAATTTTTCAAGTGCTTTCATATCTTCACTATTAACTTTTAAATCTTCTAAATAGGATTTTTCATCTATAAATGAATACTCCCAATCTACCTTCGTTTCCTCTGTACCATTAACGTCCTTTGTTTCTGCATATGCACCGCCTGAAACTAATATAGAAAATGCTAATACAATACTGCTTACTCTTTTAATCACAATAAAACTCCTTTCATGTCTTGTTTACATATACATCATAACTATGCCATGTGCCCAAGATGTGCCCTGAAAGTGTTTTATAGAAACTTTATCACCAAAAGAAGGAATAGAAGAAGTGAAACAATAGCATCTTGGAATTTCATTCTAAAGTGACGAAGAAAATACCAGAACTTTGACTGTGGACGTATCATAACTTTAAATATAAAGAATGCTACAGATAAGTAGACCAGATACTCTAACATATAATAGTTATCGAACATAGCTTTTATCCCATAGTTAACTTTCGCTTCAACTGCTTGAGAATACTCACCATTGATTCGCATAATTGGTTCTATTATATCAAGTTCTATCATAAAAAAGATCACACATAAAATTGCTAAGAGCAATACGCCTAATTGTTGACCTTTACCTATTTTTCTATACTTCAATGGTTCACCAAAGAAGATCTGAGAGAACTTTACAAATGAAACCATTGTGCCTAAACTGACCATTCTAAATAAATTTTCATAGAGAGGACTTGGCATTGCCATTTTAATCATCAATTTACTATGAAAGCCTACAAATAATGGCGCACCTGTTATTGAAAAAATACCAATAAACATACTAAAAGATAGCAGTGGATGTGATTTTAAAATACCATGAATCTCTGTTACCCTTCTATAGCCATACTCATTAATAATAATTCCCGCTCCTAAAAACAGAAGACTTTTGAACAAGAAATGATTAAACAAATGCATATAAGCACCAAGATTTCCAATATCACTGTTACTAGCGATACTCATAATTATTAAGCCAATTTGTGAAATTGTATGGAATGCAAGTATTGCTTTTATATCCTTCTGACTTACAGCAAATAAAATCCCCGTGATTGCTGTAAAAAATCCCAAATAAAATACAAGTGGATAAATCTCTTCAGCATTAAATACATTGAGTACTCTAATCAAACCAAATACACCTGATTTTACCAGTAAACCCGAAAGTAATGCTGATACATGTGATGGTGCTGCTGTATGTGCCCTAGGTAGCCATTCATAGACTGGTAGCAAAGCAGCTTTAACACACATAGACACAAAAAAGCATGCCAGACTAATTTGAATCACAGAAAACTCTAAAGTCATAAAATCATGTGATGCCAAATATGATTGAACAATGCTCATATTCAGTGTCCCAACTTTTAAGTAAATAAGCGCTACACCAAATAGATAAATCGTCATACCAATACTATTAAACAATAAGTAATACATACCAGCTTTTAATGATATCCCATCTTTCTTATATAAAATCAAAATAGATGAAATAATCGTAATAATCTCCATAAGTACAAATAGAGTAAAGAAGTCATTTCCTTGTACAAAGGCAATAAAACAGCCTTCTAAAAACATTAGAAAAAACAGGAACTTAAAATCACTTTTTTTCTGTTGCCATGCATAAATCAGAACAACCCACCAAATGATGACTGCCATGGTCATAAAAATTAGGCTAAGGTTATCAATTCTAAATTCTATGCCTATTTCTCTAGACCAACCACCTAAGGTAAATGTTATTATTCCTTCTTGTAAAACATACTGCCACAATCTAATTAACAGAAATGAGACGACTGTCTGAGCAAAAAAAACGGAATAATTAAACCACTTTTTGTTCAATACATAAATCATGACTGATACCAATATGGGCACAAAAATAAGTGCTTGAGAATAAATCACTGGATTCATTTATTCACATCCCTTCTATTTAATCGTCCCATAAAGATATCTCCTCCTAATATTTAAACGACTTCCTGTAATCAATTAAATCTATAAATACTCTATAATTAATATCAAGAACACCAATAATGATACGATGGCGTCTTGAAAGCTAATCCTAAAATGCCTTACATAATGCATAAGTTTATTGTTAGGCTTAATCAACACTTTGTACACAACAAAGGCAATTGAAAAGTACATCAAGTACTCTAATAAATAGTAACCGTCAAATAACATCCTATTAACATATTCGATGCTATTAATCATTTGTGTACTCATAGTACCGTTGATACTTAGTATTGGCATTATCGCCTTAAGCTCTGTATAATACAACAACACACAAATAATAGTTAAAAACAAAACACTATAAAGCTGACCAATATTTTTTTTGCTTCTTTTAACAGGCTCTCCAAAAAATATTTGTGTAAACTTCATATATGAAATGATTGATCCTAAACTTACTAATCTAAACAAATTAAGTTGTAAAGGTGATTCAATTGAAAGCTTAATCATACTCTTGCTTATAAATCCTATAAAAAAAGGTGCTCCTGTTATTGAAAACAAGCCAATAATCATGCATATAGACAGTAATGTATGTGATCGGAACACCCCCCTTATTTCCGTCACTCTTCTAACACCATAGTCATTGATAATGATACCTGCTCCTAAAAATAGCAAACTCTTAAAAGTGAAATGATTAAAGATATGAAGATAAGCACCCGCCAATCCAATATCTGTATTCGCCCCTAAGCTCATTAAAATAAATCCAATTTGAGAAATAGTACTAAAAGCAAGTATGCCTTTGATATCATTCTGGCTAATTGTAAAGATAATACCAGAAAGTGCTGTTAAGCAACCTAAATAAAAAATCAAAGGATAAATACTTGTTACCTGATAAACATCTAAAATCCTGATTAGACCAAAAACACCTGTTTTCACAAGAAGGCTGGATAAAAGAGCTGATACATAAGATGGTGCTGCTGTATGCGCTCTAGGTAACCATTCATAAACAGGAAACATCGCAGCTTTTACACACATAGAAACAAAGAAACAAGCAAAACTAACTTGAATGATAGAATAATCTACTGACATAAAATCTTGACCTGCGAGTTGTGCTTTTATCAATGACATATTTAGGGTGCCTAGCTTTACATAAAGCAAATGAACACCAAAAAGATAGATTGTCATACCGATACTATTAAATAACAAGTAATATAATCCTGCTCTTAATGAAATTCCATCCTTCTTATAAATAATTAAAATGGATGAAATTATTGTGATAACTTCAATTAAAACAAATAATGTAAAGAAGTCATTTACTTGTATCAAAGCTAAAAAGCAACCTTCTAAAAACATTAAGAAAAACAAGAATTTATAGTCTTTTCTCTTTTGCTTCCAAGAGTAAACTAAAATTACCCACCAGATAATTGCTGCCATGGTCATAAATATCAAACTTAGATTATCGACTTTAAACTCAATGCCTATCATCTTTGACCAACCACCTAAAGTAAATTTTACAATACCCTCTTTTAAACTGTACTGCCAAAACTCAACTACAATCAGCGAAACAATAGTTTGCGCTATAAATACTGCATATGAAATCCAGTCCTTGCTAAAAGTATAAATCAGAACCGAAACAAGAATTGGCGTAAATATTAGTATCTGTGAATACATAAACTGATTCATTTTTTCACATCCTTTGAACCCAATTCACGCCAACTAAGTGTTCCATAGTAATGGAAAATTTTTACACTAAACATCAATGCTAGAGCTGTGATAGATGCACTAATAACAATTGCTGTTATCATTAATGCCTGAGGCAATGGATCGACCATCTGTTTCACCGTTTCAGTAATGATTGGTATATCATTCCCTGTATATCCAGCCATTAGAATAAATAGTAAAATAATCGCTGCTTGAATTATATTAAAGCAAATAATAGATTTAATAATATTGTCACTGATGCACATACCATAGAGTGCAACTCCAATAATTGCAAGCGCTAAAATAATATCAATAATCAACTGTTTCCCTCCTCTATAAAAACTATAAACAACGAAACAAAACCAATAGCAACTTTCCCACCAATCAATAGATTAAGTAATAATAAGTAAGTTCTTCTTATACTATAAGGAAAATCTATTGGAAACATATTAGTAAAAAACTTTCCAGTCGTCAGAAAACCAACTAAGATTACTACTGGTAAAGCAACAAACAAATATTTATCAATCTTAAGCATCTTATTTATACTGAATGGATGTGCACCTATGATAAAGTAATAAAGTAAGTAACTCGTCGCCATAATCACTCCACCTTGAAAACCACCTCCGACAGAAGTGTCTCCATTTGCAATAATATAAATACTAAATAGCAATAAAAATGGTAATAAAATACGGCTAACGGTTATTAAAATCTTAGAATAATTCATAGTAAGTCCTCATCTTTAATAGCCATAAAGGCAATTCCAGTAACAGCAACCAACAAAATACTTGCTTCAAAGAAAGAATCAAAGAGTCTATAATCTAAATATATCGCTGTTACAAGATTCTTTGAACTGGTTTCTTCCAAACCATTTTCTACATAATAAGCATGACTTGAAGTATTGTACTCAAGAGAATCACCATTAATATGCCACATAATCTGACTCAACATATAAATAATTATTATTGCAATTGCAATTGATCTTATTTTTTTCATACCTACCCCTAATCTATGGTCTCTTCATCGGTTGAACGTATTATTCTGATACCATGTACTTTTTGAGTCATTCGTTCAAAACGCTCAATCATAACATTTGATTCTTTACACGTCATATCATATCTTTTTTTCTTACTATTATAATCTACGATTATATCAATATCTTGACGTCTAAAGGCACCATGAATACTCCTTGCTTCATCATCATAAACATCTTCTGTATGAATTATCTTTAACTTTAAATTTTCATCTTTGCAAAACTGTCTTAAAAGATCTTCGTATAAAAAGTTTTTTTCTGTATTCATCATCACAGTGAAAGTTTGCTGTTTTGAAATTGTTATTAAAAATATCAATGGTATAAATGCACTCCCAACAGCTATTTCTGCTAAAGCTACATCAGGTGCATTATTATAAAAATAAAGACTTGCAGCAATTAATGAGAATACTGAAAAGAATACAATAATTCTTTTGTTATTTTTTTCTATAACAATCACTGTTGTTATCACTAAAAGCAACAACATCAACACTATTTTAATCATCTTTACTCTCCTCATAAGCCGCTTTAGTAATAACATGATTGATAACTGGATTCGTCAACATAACAAACAACAATACAATACTTAACTTAATTGACATACTATTAAATCCAGATTTTATGATCAAGGCTGTGATTAAAAGAATCATGGACATTGCATCTATTAAACTACTTGTTAATAGTTTAGGTATAGCGCCCTTCATCGTGTTAATCCCAAGTGAACCAGCTAATACAAAAAACATTGCAAGCACCAATAAAATATTTACTATCATTTTCTACCTCCTGCAATAAATTTTGTGAGAAGGATTAAAGACAAAAATCCAATAATCGAATATGCAATTGCAATATCCATAATCAACTCTATTTGATTTTCTACTGCATATGTAATAATGATCATTACAATCATTATTGCAATCAAGTTCAGAGACAACAGTTTTTCCCATATACTTTTGCCGCGTATCATCCTTATAAATACAATACCAACTGAAATTAAAAGGACAAACATCATCATATTTAACATTATATTCTCCTATATAGAAATGGCTTTTGATAACTAAGAATTTCATCAATCATTTCTTTCACATCTTCATCTGATCTACTAAAACCTACAACTACTAGAACATTGTCTTTAACATCTAAAGTTATAGTACCTGGTGTCATTGTGATTGCATTTGCTATTAGTGTGATGATTACGACATTCTTTGTTTCCAAATGAACATCAAAAGTCACAAAATCCTGTTCATTTTTGATTATTCGAATAACATGTTGAATAGATGACTTGATTATGGAAATTAATACTATAACTCCAAACCATATAAATCGCCATATTGGTGGTAGTTTCAATATATTGTCATCTAACTCAAACATAACATGGTATGTCATCTTAATGATTAATACACTAAATATTGTACCTGAAATTATCGTTTTTAGATCAGCATTACCATTTAAGACAATCCAAAAAAAGATCATTAATATGTATAATTGAAATTGCTTTAATTGTTTTCTCATAAACTAACTCCTCATACAAATTGTACCCTATATATAACAAAAAAATCAGCTCGCTAAGCAAGCTGACCATATTATTCTTTCTTTGGACAATTCATCCTACAAAATTCTTCTTTATTTATACAAACAATATCTATAGAACCACAAGATGGACATACAGCCTGACCTTCCACATTAAGCGAAAACTCATATTTACACACCTGGCAAACATAATCACATATATTGTATGTATACTTTCCACCTGTAATATGAATACCTTTGCCTAAAGTTAATGCTTCCGCAACTTTCTTCCTTGCACTTTCAAGTATATTTTGGAAAGTCTGCCTAGAAACCGACATTTTTTCGGCACATTCCATTTGATTATATCCTTCAATATCCTTTAAACGCATGGCTTCTAGTTCTTCTACTTTTAAAACTATGGTCTCTAGCTTGCTTTTAGGTATACCACATGGTTTAAACAATGTATGCTCTGGAACAAATGAAATTTTTCGCCATTTCGTTGGTCTTGGCATAATTCCTCCTTAATTTGTATAGATTAAGATTATTATACCACATCCTACAAAATGAGCTCAACAGTATTTAGAAAATCTATTACTTTATTGCTCCCATAGGACATATTGCCTTTAATTCATCTGTTGATTCGCCTGTTAAAACAAATTTTCCATCAACTACTTTTATCTCATTAGGATAAGTCGCTAAGCACTTACCACATAAAATGCATGCAACATCATCAATATAATTTTCTTCTTCAATAAATTCGATATCTTCAATTTTTACTATTTTTGCTGTTAACCAGGCCATTATAAGTATAGCAGCAATCGTTAAAATCCACCTTATAGCCATATACTGAATGCCCATAAACTTTGCCTCATTAATGAGCATTGGTACCTTTACAACAGCCCATGTAGATAATATTATGACGATATTCTTTATGTTTGCACCCTTCTTTAACAACGTTTGACAAACAGGAAATGCTGCATAAATCGGACCAGCAGATAATGAACCTATTAAAATTGATATACCATATCCTTTCAAGCCAGAGCCAGCACCAAAATATTTCATGATAACTTTAGTTGGTACCCATGTCTGTATTAATGATGTTAATACAAACACTGCTGGCAGAATTTGTAACATCTCTAAAAAGTAATATTTTGACCCTGATATTGCAGGTATAAGTTTATCTGGTGATATAAATAGAACCAAAATATACGAAATAATGGCAACTGTTAATATTTTATGTTTTTTTATCATAGGATTACCCCCATAACTAAAGCAATAACAATAGCGAAAGCAAAACTTAGTAGATTTCTAACTACAGTAAATTTCTTTCCAAAAGTTTTTATCTCTAGTGGCATTGTTAAGAATCCTACCATGGTAAGAGTTGTTAGAAATGCAGTTAAAGTCATAATGCCTGCACCACTTGCCTTCAAAGAACCAATCAAAGGGAATGCTACAAATGCTGGTATTAATGTAATTGTGCCTATTACTGCTGATATTACAACAGCAAAGAAACCTGATTCACCACCAATCAACTTTTCAATAACCTCTGCTGGTATCAAGGCTAAAACCAAACCAATTAATAGTAATATCCCAACGATATCCGATAACATACTTTTCATCATATTTCTAGCTTGTTTCAAAGAACCTAAGGTCTTTTTCTTATCTCTTTTTACTGAAAGAGCAAGTGCTATAACCGCCACAGTAATTAAAATTATTGTACTCATTTGTCTACCTCCTACGTTAAGTATATAATGGTTATATAAATAATAAAGTTACCTAGGTAACTATTTGGAGAAGTTTATGACAATCTATGATTTACCTATGTTTAAAGAAGTAAACAATGTTAAACACCATACACACACTTACTCAAATGGAACAATCATCAAGCTTTCTGGTGACATGATTGAAGCACTTGCCATCATTATAAAAGGGCAAGCTATTATGCAGCATATCAATGAAGAAGGACAACTCATGACCATTGCTACTTTTTCAAAAGGAGAAACTTTTGGAGGCAATCGATTATTTTGTGATGATAATACTATTCCAATGACAATAACTGCTAAAGAAGAATGCATCGTTCAATATGTATCTAAGGAAACAATTCTTGAATTATGTCAAAGTAATAAAAATTTCTTGATACACTTTCTCAAAGACGTTTCCACCAAAAGTGATATATTATCGTCTAATATACGCAGACTCAAGTTTGTTACAATAGAAGAACAAATCATTCATTATCTTTCTAATGAAATGAAAAGAAACGATTGCTCATCATTTGATATAAAGATGAGCAAAAAGGAATGGGCAGAAAAGATGGGAGTTCAGAGAACTTCGTTATCAAGAGCACTTCAAAAAATGCAAAAAAAAGGATGGATTCAGTATAAGAACCATCATTATCAATTACTTAATCATGAAATTTTTTGCTAAACAAACCAAAAAATCGGCTAAATAATCTACTATATGGCTAAATAGACGAAATATTTGAATTCTATTATATAAAAAGTATACTTAATATATAAATAAGATATCGTCACTACCGATATCGAGCGGGTAAATACAACTGAATAACATGAATTAAAACTGAATATTGATAAGAATATTCAAGAATTGGACCGCAACCCATTTCTTGAGTATTTTTATTTTTTTTGTTCTAAACATCTTTTAAAACTGTAATCACTAATGCGACTAACAATAATGCAGCACCAAATAGTCCGCTAAGAAGTATTTGTTCTTTTAAGAAGACTGCAGCCATCAAAAGAGTTAATAATGGTTCGCCTAGTAAAATTAAACCTACACTTTCAGGAGAAGCTGTTTTCTGAGCAGTGGTTTGAGCAAAATTTGTAATTGCAGTACCGAATATCCCCATTACTAGAATTGGTAGCCAAGCATCAGTTAATAAACTCATCTGAACATCTTCAAATATAAGCATACCTATTATTGATAAGACCAATACTACACAAAATTGTAGAAATACCAATATCGACTCATTAATATGCTTAGCATGTTTATCCATAATCATAATATACGCAGTATAAGCTGCAGCGCATAAGAGTGCTAGCAAATCTCCAAAATTGAAGGAGCCACCATTCATCCCAGATATAAAATACAAACCTACAATAGAAAGCAATACACTAAAGCTTACCCATTTATTGGGTAACTTCTTATTTATAACGGTTGTCACAATTGGTACAAATAAAACCGACATTGCTACTAGGAATCCTGATTTTGATGCACTTGTATGACTAAGTGACCATATAGCAAGGGTAAAGGCTAGGAATGTGAAAAATCCTAAGACCACACCTGGTAATAAATCTTCTTTTTTAATTTGTTTTATCTCTGACCATTTAAATAACACAATCATCAATAATGCCAAAAAGTACCTTCCAAACATTATATGAAAAATCGGAATACTCTCTGCATAAACTTTAATAATGATGGTACTCATAGCCCAGCCCGCAGCTGTTATAAATAGTAGAGAATCTGCTTTTTTATTACTTGATAACATAATACACCTCTAGCATATTATAACAGAGCACAATAGCTTATACCATTATTTTTTTTATTACTTTTGCCAGCTCAACAGAAGCTTGTATCTCAGTTTTCCTAATTGATATACTTTCAACATTACATCCAATTGGAATATCTCTTTTGAGAGCATATTGCCATAGATCCTTAAAGTTTTCAATGCATATCTCTACTGATTTTTCTAGTGGATCCTTTGAATTTAAAATGTCATTTTCTAACCATTTGGAGACATTGATACCAAGCCATTTCATAAACTCTAATGTTTTTTTTGAGCCACATGGTGAAATAGTAAAAATAATAGGTACCATCTCTAAATTCTTTTCTTTACAATGAAAGTAATAATCTGATAGAAAATTCTTTGCAGCTTCAACATTGTAAACTGCTTGAGATATAAAATACTGACATCCCTTTTCTTGTTTTCTAATCATTCTAAGATGTTCATTTTCTTTTATAGTATGACGTTCAGGAATACAAACACCTCCTAGTAGTAGATTGTCACTTTCACATTGATTGTATAAATCATATGCTTCGCCTAGCTTAAGAGGAACTTGTTGCCTACTAGAAGCTGCGCCAACAAAAACAGAGAATTGATCTTTTCTATTAGGGTCTTTTACCCAATAAGATAATTTATCTGGTGTATATTTCCCTACACACCTGTATACTATTCTAGGTACTTCTAATTCAGACATATACTCTTTTGAGTAAACAATTGGATCGATCGTCTCTAAAAATGGAAAGGGTCTTTCCTCTTCAATTCGATCCTTCTCATCATGAATATCATACAGAACCAAGCCATCTACACCTATACTTCGTACAGCTAATATTTGTCTTTCTGCAATCTTACATACTTTTTCATGAACTGTTTTCTGCTTTGGTGGGGTTAACCCATAAAGCAATATTCCTCTTTTCTTATTACTAATCTTATTTTTTAGCATCATAGCCTCCTTAGGAAATTCAAAATTATTGATTTTTTAGTTAATTTAATTAAGCCATTCCTTGCAGGTGATACAAAAAAATAAACTCTTCCGAAAGGAAGAGTTATTTAAACTTTATTCTCATCTTTCGGCATACACCGCTGGATTTAGCACCATACATTAACTGCTGGTTGCCGGATATCATAGGGCCAGTCCCTCCATCACTCTTGATAAGCTTTATTAAATTGTAATTAGTATAGTATGATTTTCAATTCATGTCAATAATTATTCTTAAGTTTGTATCTTTATTCAGGGTCAAAACCTTCAAAGCATGCAGGAATTCCTTTTTTTAAAGTATGAACATAGCTTTCCTTAGTTTTTGCTGTATAACCAAATAACGGGATACCTTTTTTTGATAATCTTCTGATAACTCTTGATTCCAAAGCCTTAATATCATATATCACATAATGAGGTTTTGTTAAGAGATTTCCATAGACATTACTTAAAAACCATTTCTTAAATATAGAATTACTGTCCTTATACTCACAAGATAATTGTCCTCTGACAATATGTGAAGCATGTCTCTTAAACCACCAAACAGATAAGGGATTAAATGATTGGATAATATAAGGTCCGGTATACGATTTCAAGAGTTCGTAACCGAATTTTTCCAATCTATTCGAAGTTGTCTCGTTCTTGAATTCTACCATCAAGGGGATCTGACCATCTACCAACTCTAGAAATTCTTTAAACAAAGGTATTTTTTCTTCAGTATTTAAAAGTTTTAGATCCTTAATATCATTGTATGTTGCATCGTAAACGGATAGATTTTTACCTGTCATTCTCTCAAAATTTTCATCATGAAAAACAATCAATGTATCATCTTTTAAAATCTGTACATCCAGTTCAACTGCAAAACCTCTATTAATTGCATTTTTAAATGCTTTCAAAGAGTTCTCAGGTGCTTCATCATTAAAATAGCCTCTATGAGCTATAGGTTTATCGTACATCCAATTAGGTACTTGCATATATTACCTCCGAAAAAATTATACACCTAATTCAAAAAAGTAAAAAGACTTTCAAAAGAAAGTCTAAGCCAATAACCCTTGTTTGGAATCATCCAAAGTGATTTCAACAGTAGAAGTTAACAAGTCAGAATATGTATAAGAAACATGTCTCTCAGAATCTTTGCCACAATCAATGTTTACGACAAAGATACTTGGATAAGTTGCTATAACCTTTCCTTGTTTTGTATAATACTTCTTTCGTCCACTGTGAGTTCTTAATGTCACGCTTTGACCGATATTAGCCTCTACGCGTTTTCTAATACTACCTAGCGTTGCTCTTGTTGCCAATATAATCACCCCTTTAATATACCTAGGACCATTATATCATTTATTTTCTGAAAATTCAATAATTATACATCTTATATTCAACTATGTCAACGTTTTTTAATCACGATTTCTTTAACATAATTATCCATTTGTCAATTTGTTAATTCTCATTCTACCAGCTTCTTCTTCAGTATACTTCGTGTATATGAACCAGTTGGTAATACTCATATTCAGCATTTCTTCAGGCAAAATATCTTCCATTAAAAAACCTGTATCCAACATAAATAAACGGTCAATCAAATCTAGTTTTTCGTTTTGAGAAATTGGCTTTTCAGCTTTAAAAGCTTCACAGTAATTAATTTTATGATAAATCACCTCATCACTTAAATGTGTTCCATAGGTTTCAAAAAAATAAGCATCTGCATCAAGATTCTGTGCCAGTATATTATCATAATTTGCCTCATGTTCAGCTCTAGTACTGTGGCCAAATAATCGACATACATAAGGTCTAACTTCATAGATCATGCAAGTGTTATCAACATTTAGAAAGGGACATGCTTGCTTAGCTACTAATTCATTAAAATAATGTTTTTCAACACGCTCCATCACATTATCGTACAGATCATTTTTCTGAACATACTCATAGATATTTAGAAATTCAACGTAAAATGCATGCACCGATTCTACACAACATTTTGCACATCCGTTACACTTTCCATTCGGGATTTCTTCATAAACCTTATTTAGGTTTGATATTAAATTGTTAGTTTTTAACAACGCCTTTGATTTTTCAATCATATTTTTTGTGATTTCCATAGTTCCTCCAAGAAAATTATAACATATTTAAAAAATTTTCAAAAAAATGATTTTATTAAATATCATTGGGTATTATAAGAGTGATAGCTGAAAATTCATTTTGAATTTCTCTTTTACTCCTAAAAATCTCATTAGAAAAAACACCACTCGCGTGGTGTTTTTTCATTTATATAAGTTTCATTTTAATTATAAGTTGTTTTGGCGCCTTTCGACGTCTTTCTACTTGAAACTTCTAAATAAATAAATACTACAATTAAAACTACAGTTAACATCTACTCGTCACCTTCCTTTCACAATTAGTATAGCACCATTTAAAAGAAAAGTGTCTAATGTAACAACCTTGTCAAGAATCTTTAAATCAGTAAACACATTGTAATATTACAAGACAAAACCTAGTAGAGTCATTATAAGCATTATTACTGAGAATATCATTAAAAACATAGAAACAATACCCATTTTCTTTTCTATATGATATTGAAGACCTAATAGAAAAACAAACAGACTCAAAAATAACGTTACGATTAGTTCTAATGTTGGTAATACAATATAATTACTCATATAATTATACATAACAACAACGACGAACATTAGTACAGACACAGTGAGTCTAGCAACTTTTAAAAGATTTATCAAACGCATTTTAACTTCTCCTGTTCTTACATTAACATTTCAAGTATCATTATAACATAGGGGGTATATTTATGGACTTAATTTTATATAACGGTCGTATTTTTACAATGCGACACGAATCTGAAATCTATTCAGCGGTAGCTATAAAAGATGGTATAGTCGCAGCATTGGGACAAGATGAAATTCTAGACTTAAAAGCAAATACAACTCAAATCATCGATTTAAAAGGAAAAGATGTTTTCCCTGGATTCAATGATAGCCATATGCATCTCTTAGGACTAGGTGCATCTTTAAGTCAAGTCGATTTATCAAATGCATATTCCAAAGAGGACGTCATAAACATAACAAAAGACTTTATTAAAAAGCATAACATAAAGAAAAATCACTGGGTAGTAGGGCGAGGTTGGAATCAAGACAATTTTAATGTAAAAGAAATTATCACAGCAGATGATCTTGATCAAGTTTCATCAGAACATTATTTGTTTTTAAGAAGAGCGTGTGGACACGTTGCTACATGTAACACTCATCTACTCAATACTTTTGGTTTTAAAAAGGATAAAACTATAATCGATGGTGGAGCATACGAAAATGGTGTTTTCAAAGAAAACGCTCTTGAACTAGTTACAGAAAAAATGCAACTTCCTACAAAAGAAGATTTAATGATGTGGATAAAGGCTGGTGCAGAGTATGTGAACTCCTTGGGCATTACTTCTGTACAAAGTGACGATTTCTGTGTTTTCTCCGAAACTTTAATCCCAGATATTATTACGTGTTTTAATGAACTTGATCAAAAAAAAGAACTATCTGTTAGAGTTTATGAGCAATCTCTATTAAGAAATAAAGATATTCTACAACAAGAACTTGATTCTGGATATCTACAAAATAAAGGAAGCGACTTCTTCAAACTTGGACCACTTAAAATACTTGGAGATGGCTCTTTAGGTGGTAGAACTGCTTGGCTTAATAAACCCTATGTAGACTCACCTGATGAAACAGGTATACATATGTATGAACAAGATGAACTCAACGAGTATGTAGCTTTGGCTCACGAAAATAATATTGCATCGGCTATTCACTGCATTGGTGACAGAATGCTTGACTCTGCTTTAGAGGCCATAACGAATGCAAAGAAAAAATCGCCTAATACCAATTTACGTCACGGGATTGTACACTGTCAGATTACATCAAATGAGCAACTTAAGCGAATGAGAGATTTAGATATCATGGCTTACGTACAACCTATATTCCTAGATTATGATGCACATATTGTATATGATCGTGTTGGTGAACTGGCTGAAACATCTTATAACTGGAAAACAATGATGGACTTCGGTCTAAAAATGTCATTTGGTTCTGATGCCCCTGTAGATTCTGCTGATCCGCTAAAAGGGATTCATTGTGCTGTAACACGTCAGGGACTTGATAAAACACCAGTAGATGGTTACTTGAAGAATCAATCCATCTCAGTCTATGATGCAATATACAATTACACAGTTGAAAGTGCTTATGCATCATATGATGAAGATAAAAAAGGAATGTTATTACCAGGATTCCTAGCCGATATGGTTATTTTAAATGGCGATATTTTCGATGATATATTGAAAACGGAAGTATTTATGACGATAGTTGGTGGAGTCATCAGATTTAAAAAAGTGTAAAAAAATAACTCAAGGCTTTTTAGCCTTGAGTCTTTTATTTATTCTTTAGTAGTTTTAGCTACTTCTGTGATTGATGCCACTAAGCCACCTAAATTTTGCATTTCTGATGGAATAATAATCTTTGTTGCTTGACCATCAGCTACTTTAGTCATTGCCTCAAAACTCTTAAGTGCAATAACTGCTTGAGTTGGTTCTGAATGCTTAATGAATTCGATACCATCAGCAGTTGCCTTTTGAATTTGTCTAACTGCCTCAGCATGACCTTCAGCTTCTCTGATTTCTGCTTCTTTTTTCGCTTCTGCATCAAGAATCTTAGCACGCTTTCTCGCTTCTGCATCTAGGATAGCTGCTTCTTTTCTACCTTCGGCTTCAAGAATTGCAGATTTTTTAGTACCTTCTGCCTCAAGAATAGCACGTCTTCTCTCACGTTCAGCACGCATTTGCTTTTCCATTGCTTCTTGAATATCTTTCGGTGGTAAGATATTTTTAACTTCCACACGATTAACTTTGATACCCCATGGATCAGTTGCTTCATCAAGAATTGCTCTCATTTGAGTGTTAATCAAATCTCTTGAAGTTAATGTTTCATCTAACTCTAATTGACCAATAATATTTCTAAGTGTTGTTGCAGTCAAATTCTCAATTGCAACAATTGGTCTAGAAACACCATAGGCATAAAGCTTTGGATCTGTAATTTGGTAATAAACAACTGTATCAATCTTCATTGTTACATTATCTTTTGTGATAACAGGTTGTGGTGGGAAGTCTACTACCCTTTCTTTTAAAACAACCTTTTTTGCTACTCTATCAATTAGTGGAATCTTGATATGTAGACCTGTCTCCCAAGTACCTGCATAAGCACCTAATCTCTCAACTACGTATGCATGAGCCTGTGGAACAACTCTTACATTTGAAGCAATTAATACAATCAAAACGACCACAAGAACCGCTATACTAATAAATCCTGCCATATAAACCTCCTTTAATCCATTGGTTTAACAATGAGTTTTACCCCTTCAATGCTAACCACTTCAACTCTTTCGTTCTCTGCAATTGCTTCATCGTTAAAAGCTTTTGCCGACCAAATTTGACCTTTTACTTTTACTTGACCTAGTGTAAATGGTTTAAGTTCTTTTATTACAATACCCTCTTTACCAATCAAACTATCTACATTTGTCTTAGTTGCACCAATTTTTAAAACTTTTTTTGCAACTGGTCTTGTATAAATAAGCATCAATGCCGAACCTACAATAAAAGCAATGACTTGAACAAAAATAGGTAATCCTAGAAAACTTGCAATCATTGCTAATAATGCGCCTCCTGCAAACCATATGAACGTCAATCCTAGTGTTAATCCTTCTGCTAAACCAAATCCAATAGCTACAATCATCCAGATGACACTGAGTGGTATTGACAATCCTAGAATATTAATTGTCATTCTGCATCCCTCCTTTAAGAATCTTTCTAATTATATTATAGATGACATTTCCAACTTTTTCTCAAATATGACACGAAAATGAATTAAGGTGACATGAAAGTGAAAAATATTATATAATAAATATAACTAATCATATTATATCAGAAATACATTAGTAAAATATAGTAAATAATGAAATTTAAAAGGAGGCTTTATGACACAACTTGTTTTAATTGGAACAGGTACGCCTAATCCAGACCCAAATCGTTCTGGACCATGTGTTGGTATCGATCATAATAGTAAACTCTATCTAGTTGATTTTGGTGTGGGGCTAATTCGTAGAATTAATGAGATCGGTTATAACATTAGTGAAGTAGATACAGCTTTCTTAACCCATTTACATTCAGACCATACGCTTGGGCTGAGTGATCTAATAATCACCCCATGGATTCTTGGTAGAAACAAGCCCTTAAAGCTATACGGTCCAAAAGGTTTAGAATCTATGGCAAATTTGACCCTAAAAGCATTTGATGTAGATATTTATGAGAGAATTCATGGTTTAGAAAAAGCCAATGCAGAAGGTTATAAAGTCAAAGTAAAGGATCTACATGAAGGTCTCGTATATGAAAATGATATTAAAGTCGAAGCAATCCTAGTACCACATGGAAATTTTGAATCATATGCCTTTAAATTTATTGGCGACCAAACTATTGTTGTTTCAGGTGATACAGGTCCTAGTGAAAAACTAACAGAATTTGCAAAAGGTTGCGATATTCTTGTACATGAAGTATATTATACAAAAGGTCTTCAGACACGAAGTCCACAATGGCAAAAGTACCATAGCAATGTGCACACATCTGCAATAGAACTTGGTAAAATTGCAAATATAGTTAAGCCTAAAAAGCTTGTTTTGTACCATCAACTGTTTATGCAAGAAAATATTCTCGATGAAGATATGGCAAAAAATAATGACATATATAAAGAAAAGATTTTAAATGAAATACGTGAGAACTACTCCGGTGAAATTATTTATGGAGAGGATTTAATGATAATAAGGTGATATTATGCAAAGAAATCAAAATCAAAGAAAACTCTATAGATATGCTATCTTCTATTCTGTTATAGTCTTATTTGCATTGGTTATGACCTATATAATTGTTGCTGGTTCTATGCAATTAGATACTAGAAGATTGATGATAGTTCCAATTTTAATAAGTATTTTTCTATTAACCAATTGGTTCTTGCTCTTTTTATTAAAAAAAGTATTTATACTTAATCGTAAGCATGAGAAAATTGAACTTGAACTTTTAAAATATCAATACCTCGAAAGTGATCTAAAAATGTATCGCCAACATAGACATGATATGAAAAATCACCTGATGGTTATATATGAACTTGTTCAAAATAGTAAGTACGATGAGTTAGAAGACTACACAAAACAATATATCGATACAACTGATAAGAAACTAAGACGTATTAATACAGGTGCTGACGAACTAGATGTTCTTATCTACAGTAAAATCGACAATGCTAAAGATTATTCAATTGAAATGGATTATCACTGTACTAGCCAGTTGAATATTGCACATCATGCCGTTATTGATGTTGTTTCAATATTTTCTAACCTACTTGATAATGCTATAGAAGCTAATAAGAAAATTACAAATACTTCTGAACGTATGATCTCAATAAATATTAATGATGATCAATTAGATTATGCATTTGTTATCACAAATGCATTCGTCCAAGAGGAGAGTCCAAGTAGATTTGGGTTGGATGGTTTTACAACAAAATCAGATACAACGAATCACGGACTAGGACTTGGTATTGTTACAAAACTCGTTGATAAATACAAGGGGCATATCTCAATTGAAGTCTTCAATGAGAAATTTTTTCAAGTTATTATTGAGATACCAAAGCATACATTATAGTTTATATTAGGGAAAGACAATTAAAGTCTTTCCTTTTGTTTTATAGGCAACTATTTTGCTGGTTCATTTCATAATAATTGAACTTTTCAGTCATTTGAGTTAAACTAATATTGTAATATTTCGTATACAAAAATAATTAGGAGGACAATATGGGTTTAACATGGAATCTTGATGGGCTTTATAGTTCATTTGAAGACAAAAAATTTGAAAGCGATCTTCAGAAGCTTACTGAAATTGCTGAAGGTACAACAGATAGTATTAATGAGTTGTTGAACAGTCAAAAAAGTGATATAGAAATAATCGAAACATACCTAAAAGAAAGTGAAGAAGTAAGAAATATTCTTGCGCCTGTTGCATCTTTTTCTAGACTCTCTTTTTCTGCAGATTCTACTAATGCAAGTGCTCTAAATAACCTTCAAAAAATACAGGGATTAAATGCATCTCTAATACCAGGAGAAGTCATGTTTGCAAAATGGTTGGTAAACAGAGATTTAAACGCACTGTTGCCACAGTCAGAATTACTACAAGCCTACGAATTCTATCTAAATAATATTATCAGTAATGAAAAGTATGCTTTAGATGAAAGTACTGAAAGCATTATTGAACAATTGAGACAAACAGGCTCTAGAGCTTTTGATACACTTCAGAAAAAGATTTCATCAGGTATGACAGAAGAAGTTGAAATTGATGGAAAAACGGAAGTTTTACCACTTCAATCAATTAGAAACTTAGCTTTTGAAAAGGATCCTAACAAACGTATAGCAGGCTATCATGCTGAGATGAAGGTCTATAAAAAGAACGAAGAAGCATCAGCATCAGCAATGAATGGTATCAAAGGAGAAAGCTTAACTCTGAACAAACTTAGAGGCTATAAATCTCCTCTAGAAAAAACACTGATCAATTCATATATGAATCAAGAAACACTTGATGCTATGATCAGTGCAATGCAAGATTCGCTACCTAAATTTAGAGAGTACTATAAGAGAAAAGCAGAACTTCTTGGACACAAGAACGGTCTACCTTTCTATGACATTTTCGCACCAATGGGTGATGGTGATATCACATTCCCATACGAAAAGGGACAAGAACTAGTACTTGAGCAATTCGGAACATTCTCAGGAGAGCTAAGAGATTTTGCAAAAAAAGCTTTTGATAATGATTGGATTGATGTCGCACCAAGAAAAGGTAAAGCAGGTGGTGCATTTTGTGCTCCAGTATTAAGTTTGAAAGAAAGTAGAATTCTACTTAATTATACAGGTAAACTTAACAACGCAATTACACTTGCACACGAACTAGGACATGGCTTCCACAACTATAACCTATTCAATGAAAAAACTTTAAATATTGGTTCACCAATGCCACTTGCTGAAACAGCTTCTATATTCTGTGAAACAATAGTAAAAAATGCTGCACTAAAAAATGCAGATTCTGAAGCAAAATTTAGTATTTTAGAAGTTGCAATTCAAGGCTATTCACAAGTAATTGTTGATATTTATTCGAGATTCTTATTTGAATCAAAAGTCTTTGAAGCTCGTAAAAATGGTGCGTTATCGCCTGATCAGTTAAAGCAGTTTATGACAGAGGCACAACTTGAGTCTTATGGCGATGGTTTAGATCCTGAGTTTATGCATCCATATATGTGGATGAATAAAACACACTATTATATACCAGATTTAGATTACTACAACTTCCCATATGCATTTGGACTACTATTTGCGAAAGGAATTTACGCTAAATACAAAGCAATGGGAGAATCTTTTGTGCCAAAACTAAATACTTTACTTCGTTCAACAGGAAAAATGGATGTTATTCATGTTGCTAAGCAAATGGATATTGATGTAACAGATAAGGCGTTCTGGCAAACATCATTAAATGAAATATCTGCTGAAATTGATGAATTTATTAAGTTAAGTAAATAAAAATAGGCGGGAGATTCCCGCCTATTTTATATCTATTACATCATAACCAATATCCTCAATTGCCTCTTTTAAGACTTCATCTGCAACATCAGATTCAACAATAGCATACTTTTTTTCTACACTTGTTTCTAAAACTTTTACACCTATTAACGCACTTAGCGCAGTCGTTACTCTTCCCGTACAGTGACCACACATCATACCTTCAATCGAAATTGTCTTTTTCATATCGTCTCCTTATATCTTCATACTTCTTAAACGAAGTGCATTACTAACTACTGATACAGAACTTAATGACATCGCTGCAGCAGCTATCATCGGATTTAATAATGGGCCTCCGAAAAGATAAAGTATACCTGCTGCAACTGGAATGCCTATTACATTGTAGAAAAAGGCCCAAAATAAGTTTTGCTTAATATTTCTGATGGTTAATCTACTAAGTTTAATAGCTGTTACAACATCATTTAAATCATTTTTAATCAATACAATATCTGCTGCTTCTAAAGCAACATCTGTACCCGAACCAATGGCAATACCAACATCAGCTTGTACAAGTGCTGGTGCATCATTGATACCATCACCAACCATAGCTGTCACACTTTCTTCTTGGAACGACTTAACAGCTTTTGATTTATCCTCAGGTAAAACCTCTGCTTTCACCTCATCAATTCCAACTTCTCTAGCAATTGCTTCTGCAGTTGTCTGATGATCACCAGTAATCATTGCAACGCGTATCCCCATATTTTTTAATGATACAATTGCATCTTTTGATGTTTCTTTAAGTGTATCACCAACGGCAATAAAGCCTGCAAACTTCTCATCAACAGCTACAAATATTGGTGTCTTACCTTCTGAAGCGTAACGTTCCCATTCGTGATTGACCTGATCCATGACTCCAAGTTTTTGCATCAAACGTTCATTACCTATGTTTAACTTCTTACCACCTAATTCAGCCTCTAAACCATAACCAGGTAATGCTTTAAACTTTTTAACATCTTCTAATAGTATGTTATTCGATTTTGCATAATCAACGATTGCTGTCGCGATTGGATGTTCAGATCCTTTTTCTGCTGATGCAACAAAATGTAATAAATCTTTTTCATCTATTTCAGATACAACATCAGTTACTTTCATTTTACCTTCAGTAATTGTACCTGTTTTATCTAATACTACAGTTTCTATCTTGTGAGCTTGTTCTAATGCTTCTCCACTCTTAATTAGAACCCCGTACTCAGCTGAACGTCCAGTTCCTACCATAATTGCTGTTGGTGTCGCTAGACCAAGTGCACAAGGACATGCAATAACCAATATAGCAATAAAAATTCTTAATGAGAACTCTAAATCAGAAGTTCCAACAAACCAGCTAGCAAAAGCAATTAATGAAATTAATATAACTACAGGTACAAAATACCCTGAAATAATATCAGCAAGTCTTGCAATCGGAGCTTTCTTACCCTGAGCATCCTCAACTAAATGAATAATATTCGACAATACAGTTTTATCATGTGATGCAGTTACTTTTACTTTCATATTACCATGTTTGTTCATAGTGGCAGCAACAATCTTTGATCCAATTGCTTTATCTACTGGTAAGCTTTCACCTGTTAACATAGATTCATCTACACTACTTTCGCCTTCAATCACTTCACCATCTACAGGTATAGAATCACCTGGTTTGATAAAAACAATATCGCCAACTTCAATTTCCTCAATAGCCATCTCTACAAACTCATTTTCTTGAAGTACCATAGCTCTCTTAGGTTGTAATTTTATTAGTTTTTCTATAGCTGCAGTTGTCTTACCTTTAGAACGATGTTCTAAAGTTTTACCTAATTTGATTAATGTAATAATCGTAGCAGCACTCTCAAAATATAAACTATGCATAAAGTGCATATCTCCCATAATGATCATGACAGTTGCGTATATTGAGTATACAATAGCTGCTGATGTACCAATAGCTATTAATGAGTCCATATTAGGTAATCTTTTAAATAAGGCCTTAAAACCTTTTGTATAAAAATGTTTACCTACATAAACCACAGGTATCGTTAACAGCAATTGGAGAATTGCAAATAAACTTAAATTATGTTCTGGTGAAATAATCTTTGGTAACGAAATACCCACCATTGGTCCCATAGCAATAATCAAAAGTGGTATAGTAAAACCTGCTGCTATTTTCATTTCATTCCATAATCGCTTTTCTTCTTCTTGGCCCTTATTAATTGGAATAGATTTCTCAATGTCTAGTGGCGTGTAACCTGCTTTTATGATGATGCGTTTCAATTCTGATAAACGAATCAAGGTTGGATTGTAAACAATTGTTGCTTTATTTGTTGCAATATTTACATCAGCAGAAATAACACCTTCTGCTTTCTTTAAAACTCGACTAACTGTCGATGAGCATGATGCTCACGTCATACCATCTATAGGCATAACAATAGTTTTGTTCTCAACAATATCTAATGCTTCATAACCAGCTTTGGCAATAATTTGCTTAATATTATCTATAGATAGTTTTTCCTCATCAAATGTGACATTCAGTTTTTTTGTTGTCAAGTTTACACTTGCTAATTCAACAGCGTCCTTTTTATTTAGGATTCTTTCAACTGCTGATGAACAAGCTGCACATGACATACCTTCGACTATTAGTTCTTTATGCATCTGTACCTCCCTCAAATTGCTTTATCAATGCTGTTGCTTTCTCGATAAAAGTTGCATTTCCCCATAAAATAAATCTTGCACGCATTAATTCTTGATCATATACATAATTATATTGAGCTTTACCACCACTAACGCCATCTTCAGTCACAACTCGCGATAAAATCTCTGACATATTAGTTATCTCATCTACTGTATCAGAATAGTAATCTATTATCGTACATAATTGTAGTTTATCTTCTGATGTAAAATAATCAGTATCCATGAATACACAAAAGTCATCTTTTGATACTTCTGCATTACAACTATTTGTACAAACATGTTCACTCGATGTACTTTTAATATAATCTTGCAATTGTTCTTCACTAATTCGCCATTGACCACCAATTTTTGATGCTCCAATTTTTCCAGCATAAATATAACGTCGAACAGTTTTTACTGAAACCTCCAATATATCTGCAATTTCATCTACTGTATAATTCTTCATAAACCCTCCTTGTACACGTTGGACAATAGTGGACAACTCTGTACTACAAGGTCATTGTACACCTACTCAGTGCACTTTGTCAACAAAAAATAAAAAAAACTCTCATTTGAGAGTTAAAAAACAACCATGGGATGTTTTGTAATTGGATGATCCATAATACTTACATCAATATTATATACAGATTTAATATGATTTTTAGTTACAACTTCCTGAGGTTCACCATGTTTGAAAACACGTCCTTCTGATAATAAAATCACGTGATCACAATACTTTAATGCATAATTTAAATCATGAAGAATTGTAATGATTGTCATATTTCTAGTCTTTGATAACTTCTTGATTAGAGACATAACTTGTAATTGATGATGAATATCTAAGTAAGTTACAGGCTCATCAAGTATAAGTATCTCAGGTTCTTGAGCAAGTGCTCTTGCTATAATTACACGTTGCCTTTCCCCTCCACTCAATTGATGAATCATACGATCTTTATATTGCCATGTATCTGTTTCCATCATAACTTCTTTAACTAAATTTAAATCGTAATCAGACTCTCTTTGAAATCTTTTCATATGAGGTGTTCTGCCTAGCATCACCACTTCATAAACTGTTAAGTCATAAGTAATCTGACTCGCTTGAGGTACCATAGCCATGACCTTTGCTAAATCAGATATTTTAACATCGTTAATATCTTCATTATTGATATATACACTAGACGAATCGGGTTTTAATAGTTTACTCATAAGTTTTGCAAATGTCGTTTTACCAGAACCATTTGGTCCAATAATCCCAGTAAATTTACCTGCTTTCATCTCCAAAGAAATATTATGAAGAATTTGCTTTTGGTCATATGAAAAATTTACTTGGTTTGCGTGTATCCTACTCATATTACCCCCTACTTATACTTGTGTTTTTATACAATAAGAAAATGAAGTATGGTGCGCCTATTACTGCTGTAATTACTCCTATTGGCAATTGACCTGGCGCAATAATCGTTCTTGCAATAGTATCTGATACTATTAAAAAAATTGCACCTGCTAATAAAGATGTTGGTGTTAAGTACTTATGATTAGGTCCAACAATTAATCTCATGGAATGAGGAATAATTAAACCTACAAAACCAATAATACCACTGATAGAAACACTAAATGCTGTAGCTACAGATGCTGCAACCAAAAGTATTTTTCTCAGTATTATCACATCTATTCCCATAGATGTTGCACTTTCTTCTCCAAGTAACATTACATTTAAATCTCTTGAAAAGAACAAAAATATCAAAAGGCTAATAATAATAGGTATATAAACCACTTCTATATGACTCATCTTAATAGACGATAAACTTCCCATAGTCCAAAATATAATTTTTTCTACTTGGTCTCTGTTTAATGAAATCATCAGTGAAACAAGTGATTGTAATAAGAAACTTACAGCTATACCTGATAATAAAAGGGTTGTAATTGAAGTTTTCAAACCTACTCTTGCAATATTGTAAACCACAACCATTGTCAGAAGTGCACCAATAAATGCACCAATAGATATTGAAGTAAGGCCCATAAATGTAAATGATATACCTGTCACAATTGTGACAGTTGCACCTAAAGCTGCTCCAGAACTTATTCCCAAAATATAAGGCTCTGCTAGAGGATTTCTAAGTACACCTTGGAATACTACACCTGAACCTGCTAATGCCATACCAATTAACATTGCACCGAGTATTCTTGGTATCCTCACTATATATATAATATTTTGGATTTTGATGTCAATATCCTCAATATTAATGAAATGATTGATCAACGGAATTTTATTCAATAATAGTCTAATTGATTGTGTTAGTGGAATAGGTTCTGAACCTATAACACAAGCAATAACAATGGTTAAAAATAATAGTCCAATCATCACTAAAATCATAAGATTATTCTTTTTATTTCTTTGCATATTCGTCTTCTTTCAAATTTTTCTATAAATAGAAAATTTTATATTCCCATTAAATGCGAAAGACTAGGCTAAGCCTAGTCATCATTTTTATTCAAATAGTTCTGGATGTAATAGTTGAGCTATAGCTTTTAAACCATCAGCAAGTCTTGGTCCTTGTCTTGATAATAGATCTTGATTTATCTCAACCAATTTACCATCTTTAACAGCTGTTAGCTCCATATAGCCTTCAGTTTCTTCAAGAATTGTTTTAGTATCACCTAATTCTGAGCAAATTACATACTCAGGATCATTAAGAATAATTGATTCTAAATTGTATGACCAACCTTCACCGTCAGAAGCAATATTAGATCCACCAGCCATTTCTAGCATTTCATGAATGAAAGTATCACCTGTCGCTGTATAATCACCCCACTCACCAAATCCAACAACATAATATACTGTCTTTTTTTCTACATCTTTAACTGTATTAAGAACAGAGTCTACATCTGCTTTCATTTTATCGATTAATTCATTCGAAGTATCTTCTACATTAAATATTGATCCCATTTGTGATAAGATCTCATAAACACCATCGAAGCTCTCTTGTGCTGTTAATATTGCAGTTGTTAAGCCTGCTTCCTCTAATTTGGCAAGTACTTCTTCACTCGCGTGTGTAGACATAATGATCAAATCTGGATTTAATGCAATAATTGCTTCTAAGTTTGGTTCTCTTAAAGATCCAATTGATTCAACTTCTAATGCTGTTTCTGGATAATTACAGTAATCCGTTCTACCTACTAAACGTTCGCCTAAGTTAAGCGCAAATACCGTTTCAGTAATACTTGGTGCTAACGAAACAATTGTCATCGGCTCTGATTCAATAATTACCTCTCTATCCATACCATCTGTAAAAGATATCGGATAATGACTTTCTTCAGTTGCTTCCTCTGTTGCTTCTTCAGTTGCTTCCTCAGTTGCTTCCTCAGTTGCCTCTTCAGTTGCCTCTTCAGTTGCTTCCTCAGTTGCCTCTTCAGTTGCTTCCTCAGTTGCCTCTTCAGTTGCATTTTCTGTTGCATTTTCTATTGCAACATTATTACTGTTAACTGTAGCATTATTGTCACCACAGCCAACAAATGCAAATACCATTAGCATAACCAATAGCAAACTAACTATCTTTTTCATTTTTCCTCCTAATAAAACTTTTGGAATAAAAAAAACTGATTAAATCAGCTTGGTTTTATTACCAATCGCCACTTCCCTCCGAAGCTGATTTGTTTGATTAAGGCAGGTTTCCTGGCTCATAGATTACCTGAATATCAACCTTCCCGGACTTTATATCCAGTGGCTTATAGACTTCATCTCTATTTACAGTAGCGGGGGCTGCTGAGGCTCATCCTCATTCCCTATTATCCTTTCGGCACCTTAAAAATTATATTTAATTAACAAGAGAATTATATCATAGTAGCTTAACTGATACAACAGATAGGAATCCTAAAGTTATCCACAGAAAACTATCAAATCACTTACTCTTCTGTACACAATACACAGGATATATGACTTATTCACTAGTTATACACAATATCTATGTATCTATACACAGTTTTTGTTGATAACTTCAATATAGTTCATCGAACATTTGTTTTGTTATCCACATTATGCACAGACTTATACACAGGTTATCCATATTTAAGTTCCATATTATCCATGATATAATGATAAAAAGGAGAATTCTATGATTATAAAAGTATTAGGAACAGGCTGTAAAAAATGTGACAAAGTCTATAATATGCTTGAAGAAATTAAAACAGAAGAGAATTTGGACATTCAAATCGACAAGATCGAAGATTTGAAATCCATAGTAGCCTATGGCGTAATGACAACACCCACTCTTGTCATAAATGGTGATTTACTTTTTAAAGGTAGTGTACCAAGTAAAAAAAAGTTGTTAAAAGAAATAAACGCAAGAATCTAGTCTTGCGTTTTTGTTTGTAGAATCTATAGAAAGCTTAGAGATACCATTTACTTGAATGGTATCTCCATGATAATTCATACAGCACCTTTATTACAATTGCTGAATGATCGAGTACATGAATACATTTGCTATGTTTTTTTTCATCATAGAGATTGTCAGACTCTAAATCTGCGAAATAGTAATTCATCAAATCTAATACATCATCTTTCATAACAGATACCCCCTATTATAGTTTATAGAAGATTTCTTATAAATAGTAGGCCAAAAATGACTATAAGCCGACATAGTCGGCTTAATATGCATCTCTTATAGTTTTCCATTCCTCTTTATGAATCATACCATATAGTAGAATTTCAGCAGAAGTGACATTTGTAGCTAACGGAACTTGATGTACATCACATACTCTTAAGAGTGCTTGAACATCAGGTTCGTGAGGTTGAGCCGTTAAAGGATCTCTTAAAAAAATAACTAAATCTATTTCATCAATTGCAACTCTAGCACCGATCTGCTGATCGCCACCAATTGGACCAGATAAGAATCTTTCAACATCTAGGCCACTTGCTTCACTTATTTTTTTCCCTGTAGTTCCTGTCGCACATAAATCATGCTCTTTTAGAATATCATGATGCTTTTGTACAAACTGAATTATTTTAGGCTTTTTACTATCATGTGCTATTAATGCAATTTTCATTCGCTTACTCCATTTCTACTATAATAGTTTCCAAGAATCAATACAGAATGACACACTGCCTTGATTGACTCAATTGTTCTTTTCATTTTTTCATCTTCGATATTACCCTCAATGTCAATATAAAACATATATGCCCAAGGTTTATCTGGAATCGGTCTCGATTCAATTTTTAGCATATTAATGTTTTCTTTTGCAATCCGTTCTAAAACAGAAAACAAAGATTGTGGTTCATGAGACAAACGTAGCACCATACTAATTTTATTAGATGCTTCATCATTCAATGTAGACTTAGATAAAACTACAAATCTCGTTGTATTGTAATCATGATCTTGAATATCACTTTCCAAAACATCCAAGCCATAAACTTCAGCAGCTTGAACACTTCCAATAGCAGCGAGAGTTTTGTCATTCAAGGATTTTATATGTTTAACACTCTCTGCTGTATTAGAATACGAGAATTGTTTCCAATCAAAATTACTCAAGAATTGTCTGCTCTGTTTAAAACCTTGCTCATGAGAATAAACCGCCCTTATATCATCTATGCTATTTTTTGTACCAATCAAGTTGTGTCTTACTTTCAAATATAGATCTCCAACAATCTGCATCTCATATTTTAATAAAAGATCGTACACTTCATTAATAGCACCTGTTGAACTATTTTCAATTGGTAAAACAATATAATCTACTTCATTATTGTACAATGAGGCAAATGTTTCTTCAAATGTCGTATAAGGTTTAGTTTGATGTTTATTCTCAAAAAATTTTTTAACAGCAATACTACTAAACGATCCATCAATTCCTTGAAATCCAACAATAGGATTTGGCTTAACTAGATGTGATGACGTCTGAGTTGTGGTCATCAAAGTTTGCTGATGTGTTCGGCTATATTCCATAATATCCTTAAAGAAAACACTTAAAAGTCTCTCAAATCGAGAATCCTCCAATAGTGCCACATTCTTTTTAATAAGCTCTGATTCTCTTTCAGGATCCTTTAAAGCTTTTCCTGTTGCAATTTTATATGCTGCAACTTCTTCAACTACTTTCATTCGCTCTTCAAAAAGCTTTACCAGTTTTCTATCGATTTTGTCTATATCTTCTCTTAAATCTTCAATATTTCTCATAGTTCACCTCACGTAAAAAAGTATGCTTAGCATACTTTTATGTTATAGGTAGTTTAGTGCGTTTTTATAAATATGTCAAGTTAATACCACCATGTATCCAAGAGATCTCCAGCTTCTTCACCAAAAACTATTTCAATTGCTTCTCGTAAATCATCTTCTTTTAGGATTTCATAGGCATAGTGATTATAGAGATATTGGGCAAATTCTCGCATTTTATGATCACCATATTTTTTGTATAACTGATGATAAACTAAAGATGATTTGCTATATGCTGATGCACCATACTCACTCCAATCCTTAAATTCATAAGCTGTTTTTGCAACGACAAGATCATCGAATCCATAACCGTCAACTCTAGATTTATATCTATTCATCGTCGAGTTATAAGTTTCTTCATCTATCACTTCTTTTTCATAATAAGCAGTAAAATAAGTAGTTAAACCTTCATCTATCCACCCCTCGTCAATTTCATCATCACCAATTAAACTATAAAACCACTGATGTGCTGTTTCATGTACAATCACTGTCCTTAGAGACGCTTTTGATTCAATTAAATAGGCTTTTGATATAAAGACCAATCCTGGATACTCCATTCCTGATGGGAAATTCGTAAGTACTACACTATAAGTTTTATAAGGATAATCTCCAATTAAGTCTTCAAATAATCGAATACTATTAGAACCATAGCTCAATGCATCTTTCAACCATTTGTGTTTGCTTAGCGATTTGGGATAATAAAGATAGACATCAGTATCATTAACTTTTTCAGTAATTATTTCAAACTGATCCGATATCACCATAGCAAAATCACGCATTCTATCTCCCCTAAAGTGATAAGTCTGAGTATCAGTCTCCACAATATCAATAGTATAACCAGAAGCTGCAACAACAAAATCCTTAGGTACAGTAATATAGATATCATAATTGGCCATATCACTATAAAAAGGATCACCTATAGATAAATATGGATCAACATTCCAACCATCTTCATCATAAACAGAGAGTATAGGATACCAATTACCTAAATTGTAAATACCATTATCATAACCAAATCTCTCCGATGTTTCAGAAATTTTAACTTGGTAATTCATCTCTATAGTATATGTTGTATCTTTGTTGAACTCATAGGGAATCTCTAACGATGTTAGTGTTGGTCCTTCACTATAAGTTACTTCTTGTCCATCAATTTTGATTGATGAAATCTCAATGCGACCATACTTATCAACACCTCTCGTATTGCCAGTGATACTTGGCTGTCCTTCTTCAGAAAAAGCATTAGGATACAAATGCATATAAATTTTATCTAAATCACTTTTTTCTCGGTTAGTATAGGTCAGTACTTGACTAGTATCAATAACTTTTAACTCATCATCTAACGTTCCTCTAATCACATAGAGATCCAAGGAATCCTCTGTGAACTTTTCCTCCATATAAACTTGTGTTACAATTGGTTCTACAACTTCTTCACCTTGACATCCAATAAGCAAAAGAACCATCAGTGATAATACAAACCTTTTCATTTTAATCCTCCCAATTTATTATACCAAAAGTTTTAACTCTAGATATGGTACAAAAAATGAAGCCTAAGCTTCATCAAATGATTCCTCATCTAGAATAACTTTTTGATTATCTTTAGCAGTTGATAAAACAAGATAAGTATAAGTATTCTTAGCGAAATTATTAATCATATCAATAAGATGTTCTAAATGAGCCGAGTTTTTTGCACGTACCTTTACTAAAAAACATGTATTCCCAGTAACTTTATGGCATTCTACAATTTCCTCTATATTTGATAATTTATCTGCCATTTCTTTTATCTCGAGATTTCCAACAGGTACTGTGATATATGCAGTCATATCGTAGCCAACCTTTGAAGCATCAATAATTGCTGAATAACCCTTTATAACACCTTCATTCTCAAGTTTCTTTACACGTTCTTTAGTAGCTGTTGTTGACAAACCTATCACACGGCCTAACTCTGCGATACTGAGTTTACCATTATTTTGTAATTCCTTCAATATTGTTAAATCATATCTATCCAAGATTGTCTCCTTTAAACTCTACTTGATCTCTTCTTATCCATCCAAACATTTCTTTGTATTTCACAAGTACGCAATCCTCAAAGTACTCACAAACAAAAACTTTTTCTCCAATTTCAAGATCTAAAAAGCAATTAATATAATTAGTTCTCAATGTATATGTACCTTTTTCTTCTAAAAGTAAACCATTAAAAACATGAAAAGTCATACCAGAATGCTTATGTCTGCATAATGACATCTCCTCACCTATTTCAAGTAATTCAAATTGATAATGAGGATAATTTACATGAATCAAAGGCTCATGTTTAAATTTATGCTTCTTTATAATTGTACCTTCAATAAAATCATGATACTGCTCACAATCATAAGTTATGTGGCCATTTCTTTTTCGAATGATTAATGCATTCAATTCACCAGTTTTTTTAACACCTAAACCACCATCCACAAAGATAATATTCTTTATATCGTTAAAATAAGGTTTGTTCGAAAGTATATGAAATCTTAAATTACTTGCAGGCCAGTGTCCAACAACAATCTTTTCATTATTTATTCCACTTAAATCATTATAATGGTCATACTTTAGAAAATTACCTTCCTCTGTAAAAGATACATCATAACCTCCGTGTACAAAAATGTGATTATCTGCCTTTAAATATACTGGTAGAGATTCAAAATAAGACATTGCCTCATGTTTCTCAAAGTAATCTAGAAGTTCTTTTGTACTTATAGAATGTATTGTATGTTCAGTTTCATCAAGTGCAGCACCTACAATAGTTTCATAATACTCTTCCTTTAGAAAATCATGCAATCTGGAAATTTTTTCTTTATCTTTAACACAAGTATGAATAAAGTACTCATGATTGCCCTTTAAAATATAAGTATTCTCTCTTCTAGACAATTGTCTAACAAACTCATAAGTATCTAAACTATCTTTTCCTCTATTAATAAAATCACCAAGTATTATCAGAATATCTTCCTTATGAAGTTTTAGTTTATCTAGAAGCTTCTTTAAATGTTTTTTGTGACCATGGACATCACTGATGACCACTATCTTATAATCATCCTTTATATCTAATGTTATAGTCTTCAAATATACTCCTCGTTTCTATGTACTCTTTCATTCCATGTATATTATTATATGATTAATCATTTCCACTTGCAAATGGTTTGGTGTTATAATGTTATCGAGGTGATGTATGAAAACAATATATTTATATACAGATGGTGCTTGTTCAGGTAATCAGCACGAAACTAATGTAGGGGGTTATGGAGCCGTACTACAATATGGTCAACATTTAAAAGAAATCTATGGCGGAGATATAAATACTACGAACAACATTATGGAACTCCTGGGTGTTATAGAAGCAATGAAACTTATCAATGATACCGATGTAAATATTGAAGTGTACTCGGACAGTGCATACGTTGTTGAATGTTTTAAGAAAAAATGGTATGAAAACTGGGAAAAGAACGGATGGAAAACTTCCAAGAAAACACCTGTAGAAAATAAAGAGCTTTGGGTAGAACTTATAGAACTTGTACGTTCATTTAGTAAAGTTACTTTTTTCAAGGTTAAAGGTCATTTAGATGTCAATAAAACAGCTGAGGTCAACAAGTGGTATAAAAAATTTATCACTCAACGCAATATCAGCTTAGAAGACTATAAGTATTTAATTAAAATGAACACAAGAGCTGATGAGCTTGCTAATATTGGAATGGACGAAAAAAGATAAGGAGTGGCTAAGCCACTCCTTACATTCTACTTTTATAGATAACCTCCGCTTGATCTGTAAAGAAATCATCTCTTTTCTCTTTCATATTACCAATATACTCAGCCATATGATTATCAATAGGTGTAAGCATATCCATCATATTATCATAGCTTTCAAACATCTCCATACCACATAACATATAAGTTCTTGCCATATCAACTTGACACCATTCATATAAACCATCTTCTTCTTCGTATTCATTAATAATTTTTTGATAAATATCAATTGCTCTAAAATAATCTTTCATAAACAGCATACCTGCAATATCTGCAAAATGCTTAAGTGCCCAATAATGATAAACCGGTTTGTCTTCTGTACCTTCAATAATTGCCTTGTACTTTCCTGCAGCCAGTTCAAATCGACGATTTCTCGTCAGTTCATGTGCTTCTTCTAGTTCTTTTTTCCAATCCATTATTAGGCCCCTTTCTTAAACGGCAGTATTTGCTGTAAATTGACTATTATACAAATCAGCATAAAAACCATTTTGCTTCATTAGTCCTTCATGATTTCCATGTTCTATGATTGTACCTTCATCCATTACTAATATTATATCAGCATCACGAATAGTAGACAACCGATGTGCAATAACAAAACTAGTCTTACCCGCCATTAACTTATTCATTGCATTTTGGATAAAAACCTCAGTTCTTGTATCTACACTACTCGTTGCCTCATCTAAAATTAAAATAGACGGATTAGCCAAAATTGCCCTTGCAATTGTTAACAGCTGTTTCTGACCTTGTGAAATATTACTTGCATCCTCATTTAAAACTGTATTATAGCCATCTGGAAGTGTTCTAATAAAGTGATCTGCATATGCAGCTTTAGCTGCACTATAAACATCTTCATCACTAGCATTTTCTCGACCGTATGCAATGTTTTCTTTTATCGTACCATTGAAGAGCCAAGTATCCTGTAACACCATACCAAATTGACTTCTTAAATAACCTCTATTAAAATCAGAAATATTGTGACCGTCAACAGTAATAGAACCATCATGAATATCATAAAATCTCATCAGTAAGTTTACGAGCGTCGTTTTACCTGCGCCTGTTGGACCGACTATAGCAACTGTTTGACCATTTTTAACGTGAATATCCATATCATCCATTAGAATATTATCATCAGTATAACCAAACTTAACATGATTAAAACTCACATCACCACGAATTGCTTTTAACTCGGTTCCATTTACAACACTTTCTTCTTCAAGTTCATCTAAAACTTCAAAAACACGTTCTGCTGCTGCAACGGTTGACTGAATTAAGTTTGCTATAGAAGCTGTTTGTACAATTGGATGTCCAAAACTTTTTGAGTATTGAATAAATGCCTGTACGTCACCAATTGGAAGACTACCTTGTGAAACCATTATTCCACCACCAACTGCTACAAAAACATATCCTATATTGTTAACGAGACTCATCAGAGGCATAATAATACCTGAAATAAATTGCGCTTTCCAGCTCACTTGATATAACGATTCATTTACTGCTTCAAATTTCTCAATAGATTGCTCTTCATATGAAAATAATTTAACCACTTGGTGACCTGTATACATCTCTTCTACATGGCCATTGAGTTCTCCTAAAATCTTCTGCTGTGCTTTAAAGTACTTCTGAGATGTCTTTGCAACTTTTTTTGTAATAAAAATACTCATTGGTAATGTAACCAAAACAACAAGTGTTAATAATGAACTGATTGATAGCATCATAACAATAACACCAATTATTGTGATTATTGCTGTAATCATTTGAGTCATACTCTGTTCTAATGTTGAACTTACCGTATCTATATCGTTGGTTACTCTCGAAAGAATATCACCATGAGCTTTTGAATCAAAGAATTTTAATGGTAAGTGACTTAGTTTGCGACTGACATCTTCACGCAATGTTCTTACCGTATTTTGAGATACACTTGCCATCAAAAATCGCATCAAATAACTAAATACAAAACTAAAAACATATAGAACACCAACAATTATTAATATATTTAAAATATAACTAAAATTAATTCCTCCAAGACCTTGGGATTTATTGAAGAAACCTTCAAATAAACTTGTTGTCGCTAAACCCAAAACTTTTGGAGTTACAATCGTAAAAATCGTACTCAATATTGCAAATATGATTACAACAACTAATTGTAATCTACGTGGCTTCAAATACACCAATAACCTTTTAAGAGTTCCCTTAAAGTCTTTTGCCTTCTCTACTGGTCGCCCAACTGCTGGACCATGTCCAGGACCTCGACTTTGCTTTTTTTGCGGTTTTTTTTCAGTCATGATATTTCCTCCTCTCCCATTTGAGAGTAAACAATCTCTCGATAAACATCACTGTTTGCTAAGAGTTCCTTATGGGTGCCAATATCAACTATTTTACCATTGTCCATAACCAATATTTGATCCGCATTCATAACCGTAGCTATGCGTTGAGCAACTATAAGTACTGTTCCATCTTTTGTTTCCATTTCTAATGCTTTTCTTAGTTTAGCATCTGTTTTAAAATCAAGCGCTGAGAAGCTATCATCAAAAACATATATTTCTGGTTTTTTAGCCAATGCTCTAGCGATAGAGAGACGCTGTTTTTGACCACCAGATACATTTGTACCACCTTGAGTAATTTGAGATTCTATTCCATCCTCTTTATCATTTACAAACTCTGCTTGAGCAATGTTCAATGCATGATTCAAATCTATATTTGACATTATATCATTACCAAAAGCTACATTTTCTTTAATCGAACCCGTAAAAAGTACTGATTTTTGAGGAACAAACCCTATTTTCGAACGTAAAAGTTTTTGGCTGATTTCATTAATGTGTTCGCCATTCAACAGTATCTCGCCTTCTGAAATATCATAAAATCTCGGAATCATATGAACTAAAGTTGATTTACCTGAACCTGTACCACCAACAATAGCGGTTACTCTTCCAGGTTCAGCTTTAAATGAAATATTCTCAATAGCATTTTCTTCTGCGCCATGGTATTTAAAAGATACATTCTTAAACTCAAGATGACCTTTTTGCTTAAATTCTACATCATATCCATTATCAACAATATCTGGATCTTTATCTAACACTTCATTAATTCTTACCGCTGATACAGAAGCCCTAGGTACTAATACAAATAGCATTGTTGTCATTACAAGACCAAACATTATTTGCATTACATATTGTATAAATGCCATTAAATCACCAACCATCATACTGCCTGCATCAATTCTAAATGAAGCAAACCACATAATAGCAATCGTTGTAATATTCATTAATAGCATCATCAATGGCATTAATAAAGCCATTATTTTATTTACTCGAATTGTTGTATCTGTTAAATCATCATTTGCACTTTTAAACTTAGCTTTCTCGTTATCCACTCTATTAAAGGCACGAATAACCCTAACACCTGATAATCTTTCACGTACAACCATATTTAAACGGTCAATTTTCTTTTGCATAGATTTAAATAGCGGTAAACTTACTTTTGCAACGATAGCAATAATCACAGCAAGTGCAATTACTACACCAACTAGAATAAGTGATAATCTAGCATTTTTTGATATTGCCATGATGATTCCACCAATAGCCATAATCGGTGCTCTTATGAACATTCTAAGTATAGTTGCAACAACATTTTGAACTTGAGTAATATCATTGGTTGTTCTTGTAATCAATGATGGTGTACTAATTTCATCAAATTCATGTAATGAATAACTCTCAACTTTTCTAAATACTTTATTTCTTAAATCTTTACCAAATCCCATACCTACACGCGAGGATAAAAAGCTCGCACTTAAAGCAGCTATTGTACCGCCTAATGCAACTAATACCATCCATCCACCAGTCTGCCAAATATAAGTTATATCATGTTTAACAACACCCTTATCAACTATATTACCCATTAACGTTGGTAAATAAAGCTCTGACATCACCTGAAGAAATACCAATATGATCACTCCTAAAATTGAGAGTCCATATGGTTTCAAATTCTTAAATAACTTAATCATAAACCACCTATACCTTTTCTAATATCCGGTGCATTCCAAGTACATGACCATGAAGTTCTTTCAATTCATCTTCACTCAAAACTTCTAAACGCTTTTTTGCGTGTTCACGTAACATATTCCATTTACTCTTAGCTTCTTCTTTACCTAATTCAGTAGCGTAAATATTAGTTTTTCTTCTATCATTAGGATCTTCTCTTCTCTCTACCAGACCATCTTCTGTCAGAGCATCTATTGCTTTAGTAAAGTTGGGCTTTGAAATGTACATCTTCTTACAATAATATGACATAGAATGTCCATCATCTTCATAAATACTCATCAATATGCCTGTATACTTTCTAAAATCTGTTTTCTTTAAATCACGGAAAAAACTTTTATGCATTACTGGCATAATTCGAATTACATCATCAATAACATCTATTTTCATCTCGACCTCCTAATAGTTATATTATATAACTATTATATAGTATAACTATTTTCTGAATAAATCAATCAATTTATCAACTTTTAATATAAAAAAAAGACTCATCGAGTCTTATTAAAATATGGATGTATACTAAAATATTGTTGTAGAAGCATTGCACTCCTAATAGTGACTTCTTCTTCATTTAAGATTCTTACTGCCTCTTCTTTATCAATGATGAAAATATCAGCATCTTCACTTTCCTCTTGATATACCTTTGAAGGAATTCCAGAAAAAGTTCCGTAAACCACATTAACTTTTTCATTAATAATTCCAACTGAAGTATAGCGTTCTCTCTCAACATATTCTGGTTTAAGTAATAATCCTGTTTCCTCTTTAAATTCTCTTATCGCAGCTTGTTCAATTGCCTCATCATGATCTATCAATCCTGCTGGTAACATATAAACATATTTCCCAGCAGAAACTCTATATTCCTTTAATATCACAACCTGTGTTTTATTTTCATTCATTGCAAAAATCATCGCTCCATCTGTAAAGGAATGATTATCAAATAACTCTTTTGACAACCGCTCTTCCCCTCCTCTTGAGACAAGTTCCCAAACTCTATCCTGATTATTCTTGGTTTTATAGTGAATACGATAACTATTTAAGTAATTGAGCTCTTTAATTTTTTCTACTAATTTAATCTTCATTACTATTCCTCTATAGGAGTAACAACAACATTGCCATTTCTATCTAACAGTGGTGTAATACCTCCTGATTGACCATATGCTGAGTATAAATAATTTACACCAGTTTGAGTATCTTGTAATATTCTTGTTATAGCTACAGTTCCTTCTTCATAAACTACTTTAAATCTTTTCTCCTTAGAACCAAACATAAACATTCCTTTCTCTATAATATAACTTTAATAGGAAATTAAATAAAATTCTAGTGTTAATACAAAAAATTAAAAAAGACCAGTACAATACTGGTCTAAATTTTTATTACTTAACGAATGGTAATAAAGCCATAACTCTAGCTCTCTTAATCTCGATAGTAAGTTTTCTTTGATGCTTAGCACAAGTACCAGTAACTCTTCTAGGTAAAATCTTACCTCTTTCAGAAAGGTATCTTTGTAATTTCTTTACATCTTTATAATCGATTTGAGAATCTTTGTTTTGGCAAAATTGACAAACTTTTTTTCTTCTGTTTCCAGGTCTCTTAAAAGCCATTATTCTGTCCTCCTTTTTCTCTAGAATGGAATATCATCGTCTCCATCAATCGCTTGGAACCCACCAAAATCATCTTGTTGGTTATTGTTCTGTTGCTGTGATTGATATTGTTGTTGTTGTTGTGGTTTTGATTGGTTAGAATTCTGCTGAGAATTATAACCTTGATTGTACCCGCCTTGTTGTGGTTTAGCGTTGTTATTATTATCGCCCCACTCCAAGAACTGTACTCTGTTTGCATGAATTTCAATCGTATAATGCTTCACACCATTTTTATCTTCATAATTGTTGTTTTGCATTCTACCATTGATTGCTACCAATCTACCTTTTTTTAAGTAGTTAGCACAATTTTCTGCTGACTTACCCCATACAACGATATTAAAGAAATCAGCATCCGGTTGACCTTCACGCTTAAATTCTCTATTAACTGCAATTGCAAATCTTGCTACAGCAGTACCACTGCTTGGAATAAATCTTAATTCAGGGTCTCGCGTCAAACGTCCTATTAATACGACTTGATTCATACGGCCCCCTACTTTTCTTCTTTGTTAATAACCACGTATCTTAAAACATCATCAGAGATTTTGAAATTTCTTTCTAGTTCTCTTGGAAGTTCAGGATTAGCTTTGAAATTTACTAAAATGTAGTAACCTTCAGTAAGTTTTTCAATCTCGTAAGCTAATTTTCTTGTACCCCACTCATCAACGTTAGTCACTTCACCATCGCTCTCAATGATACCAGTGAACTTCTCGATTAACGCAACACGAGCAGCTTCTTCAATATTAGTCTTTAATACGAAAAGCGTTTCATACTTTCTCATTTTTACACCTCCCTATGGTCTTATTGGCTCCCTACTGGAGCAGAGAGTAATAGTCTTATCTATTACGCCACAATATTATAACACTAAACTCATTTGAGTTCAATAATTATTTTAATTATTTTTTATTTCTAATTGATCTTTGGTAAAAATCTCCTCATCTCGAGTAATTTTTTTTATTCTTTTCTCTAAATTTCGTCTTTCAATCCATATTTGCTTGTCACAACCTAAGCATTTTATTCTGAAATCAATACCTGTTCTCATAATCTCAAAATCGTGACTACCGCAAGGATGATTTTTTTTAGTTGTGATAACATCGCCAACAAGTAAATTAAGTGGCATAAATCCTCCTATAGTTTTTTAAATATTAAAGTACTATCTTCTTGACTGACTTCGTATGTCTGATTCATATCACCATATGAACCTTCCATTTTTTCTTTTATCTTTTCTAAATCTTCTACACGAGCTTTTATAGAAATACCACAGTTTGCACTTAATTGACGTGGTGTTGGAATAATTTCTACCTCCAACGTTTCCAATTGCTTTTCAGCTTTAATTGCCTTATGTGTTGATTCAAATGTAATCACTAAATAACTCATTAAATTCTAATCACTTTCTTGCTGTTATTCATATACTCTACAATAGTATACATATTTGAAACTCCTCCAACGGCCAGTTCTGAAGCTATGCCATAAAAATCTAAACACGTACCACACGAAATAATTTCCACACCTTTGCTTTCAAGAGTTGTTAAGTCTTTCAAAACTTTAGAATTAGTTGTTGCTAAATGAACTCCTGAGTTTAAGAATATAATAGCTTTAGGGACAACATCCAATTCGCTTAAAGTATAAAAATAGCCTTTGATTAATATATCACCTAAATCAGGATTGCCTTCTCCAAATTTATTCGAACCACATAGAATCACAGAGTCAAAGAAATTGCCAGTATCCTTTACTGCTATTTCTACTCCCTCACCTTTTGTAATGTCAATATAGAATTCTCCATTATCTTCGACAACATGGAACTCATAATTTAAACTTCTCACAAGTTTTGTAACATTTTCTCTAGCAATTGTATTGTCTACTATTGTTAATACATTCCCTGCTTCAATGGCTTCTAAAGCCTTTTTAGTCTTAATAACTGGAACAGGACACCCAAGACCTCTTGCATCTACAGTTGTTTGCATAATGCCTCCTTAAATAAATCCTTCAAATATCATCATTATGATATTATACTTATAAAAATATATTGCTACTTGTGAGGTTTCCAATGTCTCCACAAGGTTTAGATCCACCATAATTGGTCCTAAAACAATTATCAATAATACCAGCAACATTGAAAAGAATGTTCCCTTTGCTAGACCAAATAATAATCCAGATAACTTGTTTACACCTTTTAATACTGGAAGTTTGAATAAAGTATCTAATACATAACCAATAATTCTTATCCCAATATAGACCAAAATAAAAATCGTAAACATACTAACTATAATTAGAAGTTTATCAGATAGCCATATTGAAAATGCATCTGAAAAACTCTCTACACTGCTGTGTATTACTGTATTAAATTGATCACTATTAATAAAGCTTTCTATTAAAGACGAAACAACTTCTGATTCTGGTAGCTGTTGTGTTAATTGATCAGTTGTCAACAACTTAGCATCTGAAATTTCTGGCATCTGAATATTACTAAACATATCTAATATGCCTGTTCTTAACTTGTTTAATAAATCAAATCGATTATTCAGTTCACGATACATCTCCATGTGATACATTTTTGCACATATAAACCCTGCCACGATGCTGATAACATTAACAACTGAACGAATCAAACCTTTAAACCATCCAATCCCAATATTGATAACCATAATCCCTATGATTAAATAATCTAACCAATTCATAATAAACCTCTAATAAGCTAACTCTAATATTTCAGTATAATCATTGTATTCAATGATTAACCTTTCAGAATTCAGCCACTCTACATCATTAATTTTCTTATTACTTTCATACGATGCTAGAAGTATACCATCACTTGAATATATTTCAAGTATACGATCATTTTGTAACAAAACTTTACCCGCTGTTAATACAATTTTAGTAAATTGCTGATTTAATTCACTAGAAAAAATTTCTTTCCCATCTTTTGTTGTAGCTATTAATTTATATATTGTATCTGTAAAATTCTCTACTTTTGTTAACTCATAAATACTACCGTTTTGATCTATTTCAAAATATTGGAGTTCACCTTCACGTAATTTTTCCCATGTATATTCTTCAGAATCACCAATTCTATAAGCATGCTGTCCTTCAGTATCTACAATCATAATATGATCGTTATACACCTTAGCACCATAAACAATACTACTATAGTTATTATGACCGCCTATCATTAAATTGTCTTTCATACTATATGTGATAATCTTAGAATTATACTGATACTTATCAGAAGATAAAATAGTTGTAATAACCTGAGCTCTATCAGATGAAAGATCTAATCCTAAAAGTTCACCTTCTGGTAATTGAACATTTGAGTTTAACACACCATCAGAATCATATACATTAAGTTGATTATTCAATGTAATAACTACAAAATAATTGTTCTTAGTTGAAATAATATCTTGTATTGTACCAAGATTATCAATTTGACCAACTGTTTTTCCTGAATAGTCTAAAATAAATATATTACCCTGTAGTAAATCTGCAACAACGAAATATTCATCCATACCAATAATTTTTGTGTTATCAGAAGTTATTTTTCTAGCATTAATCATTTGACCATATTCATCATAAAGCTTTATTTCGTTATTAGCACTGATAATAACCGTATTATTATAAGCAAAAACAACAGCTTGTTTTTCCAGGCTCTGATCCATATCAACATCAATTCTAGCAATTGATGTCCAGTTCAAATCAGCAATTCCGACTAAAATCAAACCTTTCTTAAGAAGAAAATTGAAGTTAAAAACAAATAATGCGATTACAATAAACAAGCCCAACGAGGCTAACCTCTTTGATAACGGCTTTTTCCTTCTTGCCACATTAATCCTTCTTTCGTGGAGGTCTCGGACCGAAATACTGATAGAAATAACACTTTAACTTACCATTGTATAGTTTTCTGTTTTTAGTTGATTTCTTATTATAGAACTTCTCGAAATCTTCAAATGCAGTGAAAATATACTTTGACCAAGTGTCTAACATCTCAAACCTAATAGACATAATACGCGTTAATTCCTCAACCTCTTCTAATTCATTCAATCTTTCACCATATGGTGGATTTGTAATGATGTAACCATATTTCTTATTAGAACTCAACTCATTGACGTCTCTAACTTGGAAATGAATATCGTCTTCGACTCCTGCTATTTCAGCATTTTCACGAGCAATTTTAATAGCTCTTGGATCCTTATCAAAGGCTTCAATATGTAGTGGTGTATCATAGTCAATCATTTCATAAGCTTCTTTTTTAACAGCTTTAAAAACATCATCTGGAACAAATGACCACTTTTCAAAATCAAATTTACGATTTAAACCTGGTGCAATATTTCTTCCAATTAGAGCTGCTTCTATCGCGATTGTTCCAGTACCACACATTGGGTCAATTAATGGGATTTTTCCTTGCCATCTAGAAATCTTCAATAACGAAGCAGCCAATGTCTCTTTTAACGGCGCATGATGTCCATGTTCACGATACCCCCTCTTATGTAAGCCTACTCCACTTGTGTCGATACTCACAGTCACTGTATCTTTTAGAATCCCAACCAATATAGAGTGTTTAGCACCTGTTTCCGGTAACCAATCCTTATTGTAAAGTGTGCCTAATCGTTTTACAATTGCCTTTTTGGAAATACTCTGTATATCTGATAGTGAAAACAATTTAGATTTTACTGATTTTGCATTCACTGGGAACTCTGCATCAAATGGTAAGTAATTCTCCCACGGAATCTCATTTACTCTATTAAACAATGATTCAAATGTTGTAGCTTTAAACTCTGCCACTTGTATAAAAACACGATCTGCAGTACGTAACCACATATTTGCACGACATATGTCTCTCTCGTTACCAGTAAATAAGACCCTTCCATTTTCAACAACTATATTTTCAAATCCAAGAGATTTTAACTCTTGCCCTACAATAGCCTCTATACCAAATGTTGCAGTTGCTATTAAATTAAATTTCATTTTTATATCCTTTCCATAGATATTCTATTATACACACAAATCAAACTGAAAGAAAAGATGATATCATCTAAATATGACGATTTATCATCTCTCTCAAAGTCTTAAGATTGACGGGTTTGGCTATGTAATCATCAAAACCGTAGCTCTTCAAATATTCCTTTTCAGAATTTATAACTTTAGCAGTACAAGCGATAATCGGTACTCTAGTTATACTATTCCTTTCTATTTGATCAAAAGCATCAAACCCATTCATTATCGGCATCATGATGTCCATGATTACCAAATCTGGTTGTTCACTAAAATATTTTTCTACAGCAACTTTACCATTCTTTGCAAATATTACCTCAAAATCATTTTTTAACATTTGCTCTAAAGTAATTCTACCGATAGGTTCATCTTCTGCAACCAGAATTTTTTTCTTTCCAATTTGCTCAGTCATTAATATACGTTCTTTTTTATTTCTTAATTCTTGTGTAATTCTATTAAACATAGGTAGTCTAGATGCTGTAAAAGGCTTCTTCATAACAAGGGTTAATTCAATATCAACACCATATCCACTAACTGGAGTCATTTTAAAATGACCATCCAAACTTTCAACTAAATTCTTGATTACACTTAACGCTAGATTGTTCCTTATATATACTTCATGATCTTTTTCTACAATATCATGAATATTAATCGATCCCACATTTTTTATTTTTATACTTATTTTTACTTGCTCATTACTCTCATCAACTAGAGCTGTTAATAGGTTAATATAACGATTGGTCGTATGAGTCATACTATAATCTATCAAGTTTGATAAAATTAAATCAATTTTTGTTTTATCAAAGACCAACTTAACAGGTATACTCGAATCAAACTTATAGTCAAAATTATTGCCATTAAAGTCTGCTTTACTTCTATAATAATCAAACTTTTCAATAATCAAATCCTTGAGACTCATTTTCTTCTTTGTTGATTTAATAACTCCTTTGTTAAGATTACGCATCATAGTAATATTATTCATGATATTCTGCATCTTCACAATAGAAGTTCTCATACTAGCGTAACTAATTTTTTGATCTTGAGACATCTTTCCTGACCCAAGTCTTGTATGTAACTCCAATACATTTTCAGAATGCTCTCGAAGTTCATTTGTTACAATATCTAATAGATTATCTGATGAAAATCGTTCATCCTTAATCTTTTTTATCTTCGGTTCATGTTTTATTTTTTGGTGATTTATTAGAACCGTTACATCTCTCCGCACTTCAAAAACACCATCTATACTTCGATTTTCATCAAACGACGGAATCGCTGTTACTTCGAAAATTTTATCAGACTCATCTACTATCTCAATCAACGAAATTTCTGTTTGCTTAGACGCTATTGCTCTTACGACAGGGCAAAATGTACATTGCTCCATATCAGGGTTGAAGTTCTTATAACAACGATGATTTAATAAATCCTCATCTAAATCCTTTGCAAACCGATTAGCCCAAACAACATTTAAATCAAGATCTAATTTAACAACATATATTGGCAAATATTCTAAGGCATTATAATATTGCATAAGTGATTGTTCATCATAAAAGGGTACTTGAACATTATCCATATAACCTCCATGTTTGTTATAGATACACGTTCATTGTATCATATATGATTAATCACTGACAATCCATTCCGATATCAATGTTTTTTGCATATATAAACTTGTGATTTTGAAACATTCTCATAATACAGATAAGATGATTCTATATCAACAATAAGTGATATGTATTCTGGTTGAGTTTCATCTATAGTTTCAGAAAACAATCTACATACTTTTGCATTCTCAATCAGTACATTCCCATCCTTATATATCATAACGACATCTACTATCTCATTAATTTTAAAAAGCCAACCATTTCCCTCAACAATCGTACAACTAATTGTAATCATTCTTTCATTCTCTAAAAGGTCAATAGGTGACTTATCTGATATTTGATGTATATATATGAATTCACCTGGTTGTAAGTTTGTTGTCGCAAATCCATTAACATCACCAGTAAGAATAAATTCTGAAGCGAGATGTTTAGGTATACTAACTTCATCAATCATATAATCTTGTATTTGAGTACCTGATGGAATTTCCTCATTCGCAATATATACAGTCATCACTTCTGTATCAACCTTATCATCATTTACTATAATTTCAAAAATTGTCAATGAAATAAAAGCAACAATTAGAACGATGAGTTTTATAGATATTTTTTTCATGTTATTCTCCGTTTAAAGGCATTTTCATTATATATTCAAATGCATAGCTGTTATCTAATGCATAGACCTCTCTATAAAGTGTTGGATTCAATGTAAGTTTAAATTTCATGATTAGACATCGCTCTTTTATTTGTATTGTGTCTATAGCAATTTCCTTGATTTGAGGATGATCTAAAATTAGTGCTTGATTAACTGCATAAACCATATTCCCTTTCAACACTAGATTTTTTTTGCTCAGTGCTTCTAAATCCATGTATTGATATACGCGATACATCTGGAGATCAATTTCATCAGTAATCCTTTGAACTGCCAATTTTACAATTGCCTTATCAAACATTAAGGAGAAAATTGGTAGAAGAATAAAAATAATAATTGCTGATGCAAGTAGAATTATTAAAATGCTACTTTCTCCATTCCTAGTTTTCAATTCTTCTAATAAAGTATGTTCTTTCATAGTTTAATACCAATTTTTCTCCTGAACGACTGTATAAGTTGATTAATCTATCATGTTCATAACAACATGATATAGACAAAGTAACTTTGTCTCCATATTGGTTGCCTGTACTTGTTGACTTAATAACAGGGGATGTTAATCCCATATTCTTTAAAGATTGTTTTAAAGAATTTGATTCCTTATCAGTTAATTGACCATTGGATTCAATTTTATAAATATATCCCCGACAAATACCATTCATCTCAAACTTTAATTGAATTGGAATCATCAGTTCTAATGAAAATACGATAAACACCATCAAAATAATAAGAATAACAGATAAAGTTATGACACTTGAGGTATCCATTATGTCGTTGGGAAAATACTTGTCTGAACCGTATTCTGCCACCAATCATTCATACTATCCAAAATAATTTGAGCAAATGCTCTCATGCCCGGTATTAACACAAAACCTGCAACAATGATGGCAATTGCTATACTCACAATAGTTCCAATCCCAAGCTCTCCTGATTTATCTTTCAACTTAAAAATAACAAAATTAAACATAGTACCTCCTTAATATAAAAATATTTGATTAAAAGCTTCCATCATATCAATTACTACAGGTATCGCGATCATAAAAATCATGATACTACATAACAACAAAACAGATATGATGCTACGCTTTTTTCGCCACCTTGTTTCAAGTTTGATCTGATTTATATATTTTTTAAACAACAGTTGCTCCATTTTTTTTAGCGTTTCGTAATTGGTGCCTGTGTACATACCATGTTCAATAGCCATACATAGTGAGTCTACCTCCATTCCTTTATATCTTTCTTTCAATATATCTAACGAAGCTAATAAATCACTAGTTTTAGCATAATATGCGGATACATCTATTAACGTTGCCCTTAAATTTTTCTCATTAACAACTCTATACATAGATTTAATAGCATCACTAATAAGAATACCTGATGAAATCTGATTGATTAGGAATTTGAATATTTTATATCCATAAAACTCAATTATATTTTTTTGTCTCTTAACTAACCATCGTTTATAACAATGATGAAGTAAAAAAATTAGAATAAGAGACAAAAAATATAGCGGCCAATTATATAGAATCATAGGTATACATAATATAACTACTATCATATGAAAATTTAGCTTTATTTGATGTTCTTTTATCCAATGATCTGTTAATCTTACCAATTGGTTAACATATATAATCTGCGTAAATATGGATATGAGAAGTACATATTTAATTAGAAACATAGCCCTCCTAATAGTTAAATACTGTTATTTTACTTGCCAAATAAACACCCATAATGAATAACAAAGAAAATACTGATAAAACATAATTGCCTATGGTTGTTTCTAAATAAAAGGTTCGCATTCTAACATTAATTGCAAAGACACCTATAGTCATTACCAAAACACATACAATAGAAAAATAGATTGCTAATTTATCAAAATAAGTATCTGTTTTCCGTCTTTCATGTTCTCCAAAAATCAAATAACATTCTTCTTCTAATCGTTCTAATATTCCAACTAAATCTCCTTTACTATAGGCAGTTTGTTGTAAATTAATCATCAAATTTCTTAGCATTTCATGTTGGGTATATTGAATGATATGGTCAAAAGCTAGACTGATATGTCCTGAATACTTAACTTGCATCAAAAATTCATTTATATACTGTTTTAATGGACCGTCAAGTTGATCAATGGATTTTAAAAAACAAAAATATACATCTTCTTTTACTACAGCCCAACGTGTTAGGCAGCTAATTAGTTTTGTAACTTCCAAGGATAAGTTATTATGATACTTTTGCTCTTGCAGATCAACATATATTATTGGCATAGTACAAAAGAGCAATCCAATTGAAATGCTTGGAATCAAAAGTTTTGTTAGTTCGAAGCAAATCATTGAAAAATATATAAAGAGTAAAACAGTCAAAAAAATCAGACTATATACATTCAAATAATTTCCCACCTTTTCTGATATGGCCATTTTTTTTTGCAATCTACTAGTAATAAGAGAACGTAGTTTTATTGAGTTTACTTCAAGATATACTTGCCTAATTTCTAAAGTAGACAAATATTCAAATACTAACATTATTACTACCGATAACATGATTCTAAATATCATAGATATCTCCTACCCATCTCATCCTTTAACGTAGCCTTCAAATCTGATAAATGCATATATTCACCTTCTAGTCTTGAAGATGTTTCCATCTTAATATCAAATTTCATTAATGTGTTGAAGCAAATATCTTCCTTATAGTAAATTTCTGTTAACTCCACAATTTTGAATTTTTTCATGTATATAATAATATCCAAAGATTTTCCTAAAAAGACATCTAAATCTTTCCTCTGACTTTCCATCATTGAAACCATTCTTGGTATAGCTTCTTTTACTCCTAGCGCATGGAGTGTACCTAATATTCTATGATCGGTGTAGCCTGCTTTAATAAATTCATATACTTCACTTCCAATAAGTTCACCAATGCAATAACCATCCAGAGACATCGTTAAACCATCTCTTATTAACTCATCTAGAGCAGTCTGTTTCTTACCTATCCCATTAACCTTTTGCACAATGAAATTTGGATTTTCAAGATATAGTTCAGTATCTGATTCACACACTAAGAACCGCTCTGTAATAGGTATTTCATGTAATAAAGCTCTAAGCAAAGTTGTTTTTCCTGATGCTCCTTTGCCAACAATTAAAACTCTCGAAGAAATTAACATCAACTTTTTTAATAATTTTTCAGTTTTTACATCAAACATATTCATACTTCTTAAATCAGATAAGTCATATGAAGATAAACGATGTTTTCTTATTGTCATTGATGAACCTTCAACATTTCTTGGTGAAATAGTAACATTAATTCTCATCCTATAATGCTTATCTGCAACTCTTGAGTGACTATCATGCTCATTAATTACACCCCCATTTCTCACAATTATCAATTTGCAGAAATTTGTAAACTCCAACTCATCAAAAAATTGTACTGGTACTATTTCTTTCTGTCCAAACTTTTTGATGATAATAAAATCATATCTGCACACATCAATATCTGTGATATCTTGATCCTCTACAAATTTTTGGAGAATACCATACCCAAACATATAATTTCTTACTTCGGAAATAACTTCGTCTCTATTCATTTGAAATTGCCTAGAATCATCTAAATAGCGTGCAATTTCTTGATTCAATAGTTCTGTACTAGCCTGTTTTGTTTCAATGTCTACAATTAATGAGGCATGTTTATTAATTATATGGGTTACAATTTCTTTGATGATATCGGTAGAAACATTTCTATCATAAGCATTCTCAAAATCTAATTTTGTATGATGACTCTTAATTAGACTCATGATATCACCTGACTTATATATTTTATTAAGTGATTGTATTGATATAAAACACGTTTTTTCATATGACGTGTCAAAGCATATTGACTCGAGTTTAATGAACGCTGTTTCATGTATGGAACACTAACTAGATTCTGATTAAGTGTATGTTTTAAAACTCTTATATCAAGATGCTTTTTTTTGTCATAGTCAAAAATAACGAAAACATTTTTTTCATGGTCGATACGCTGTTGTTTTTCCAAAAAATTCATATACTTCAACTTATCTTTTACATCATGCATTAATCCATCGCAAGCTATTAGATTTACATCTGAACACATTAAACTATGAACTGTAAATGAGTCATAAATAAAATCATTCGTATGAATAATCAGCAAATCGTAGGTATTTCTAAGAAAATGAATGATTTTTTTATAATCCTCAAGCTTATAGTACTCATAATCTTCTAACATATAACTTCCTGAAAAGTAATGAATATTCCTGTATCCACTTACTCTTAATGATAAATGCTGTGCATATTTTTGGGTTAATACATGTTTCTGTGTAGCATCTATTAGAAGATTTAATCCTGTTGTTCTTTGAAAATCTAAATGAGTGTAAACTGATTTTATATATGATTTTGCATTCAGAAATACATTTAATTTTGGGCTAAATCGATCTGCATCAAGTATTGCGACCATTTTGTTCTTATTCCCCTTTGCCAATGCAACTGATAACTCTGCAGCAAGTCTTGGTTCATTCATAACCGTTATCATCATAGGCTTTATCATTTTTGAGGGCTTAGCTTGTCTAGGCCTTTTGATAGTTAACTCATTCTCTTTCAATATCTGATTAAATGTTTGTCTATTATTTAAAGTAAGATGATCTCTAATAAACTCAATATCTTTTGGATTCTCTTTGGCAATAGAAACTAATTGTTGAACTTTGACTAAATTATTTGCTTCAGACATATGCACCTCTTTACATTTATTGTAAATAAAGTATGTCACAAACAATTTGAAATGTCAAATATTGTAAGTTGTGTTTTAACAATAAATTTAATCTTGCAATTTAATTTCAATTGATATAATATGTATGAGAACAATCACAAATTAGAAAGGAATTATATGAATAGTAAAGTAACTCCGCTACTTTCAGATTTAACAAATATGCCTATCGATAGATTCCAAATAGACACAAAGAATGATACGATTAAACTGAATTTTACTGAAAATAGCAATAAAATTGATGAAATTGTTTTTAATGAAGTCACTTCATTTTATTATTTAGACCACGATCTTGAAGAAGATACAGAAAATACGAGCTTAAACAATATCATGTACTGCGGTATGCAATCAACAGATCTTATTGATACAGAAGATGAGAATGTTGCTGTCTCTATTCCAAACTTTGTATTGGAATTTAATGATTCAAATATCTTTATTGAGGCTAATTCTATCGTAATTAATAATCAAGAATTTGTAGTATAAAAAACTCAGCGATGCTGAGTTTTTCTATTTCTATAAACATATTCTAATTAAAATTTATTACTCAAAAGTCCTCTCTGACTATGCTATTTCATAAAGCTAGAACCATCTATTATTACATTTAAAAATCGAATATAAAATCTTATTCGATGAATTAATCACTTGGTGAAATCCTGAAATTTTCTCGAATCACAATAAAATATTAGAGATTTCATCATATGCCTTTGACATTATTATGACATCCTATATTTTAGGGTGTATTTTTTTGCACTACATTGTATAATAATATTAGAGTATAGTATGAAGGGAGCTACCATGGATACAATAATTACATTTACTTTAAAAGACTTACTGGTTTGCGGCGTTTATTTAGCACTCATTGTTATGATTATCTATATAATTAAAGTACTTATGAAACTCCACAGTTCAATGAAACATGTGAATTCTGTTATAGAAGATAATCGAATAGAAATTGATGCTATTCTAAAAGAAGCTCCTGGAATTAGCCAAAATGTGAATACCATTTCTGAAGAAGTCGCACATGACATAACACAATTTAGAGGAACTGTTGATAATATCGCTGAAACAACAGAATCAGTAACAGAAGTTGTTAAAGACAATCAATCGGTTGTAGATGGATTAACCTCAATATTCCATACCGCAAGTATTGCTAAAGGAGCTTATGACAAGTTCTTTTCTAAAGAAGCAGAACAAACTATTGATGAAGAATAAAAAGAGTGGCATATTTTTATATGCTACTCTTTTCGTCTATTAACCTTTGTAATCGTCTTATTATTGAGTCTCTATCATATCGCATATTACCATAAAATATTTTCTTTTTTACATCTTCTATTAATAGTGTTAAAGATACATCGCTTAAAGAATACTTATCAATATCCATCGTGGTTATCACATTGTTAATACTTTGTAATTCACAAAATTTATTAATATAGCCTCTTACTAAGTATTCGACGTACTTTTTTGTTTGATTAACTGAGTTCAATTCTAGTTGCTGAATATAATAGATTAGTAGAACTTCAATTGTTTGCTCTTGGAACTCATCATAAAACTCATATTGTTCTTGTAAAGTAATTCTTTTCTTTTTCATATCAATAGCTAAATCCCCGCTACTCTTGATTACTTGACTGTAATATTGACAAGTTTCATCATCAAATCCAAAGTAATCGCAGAAAGAAGTAAATGATGATTCATATCTCTCTGGAGCATTGAGTTTAAGTTCCATAAATTGATATGCCTCTTTAAACAATAATGAGAACTTAAGTAATTGATATTTACTTAAACCACATAGAAATTTATAGTCTAGCGTTCTTTTAATATCTCGATAAACACTATCGCTGAAATAGTTTTCTTCAGACATAATAATTTCAAATTTATGAAGATTATCTAATCCCTTCTGCCAAGTGCCAGTACGCTTCATCGATAATACAATAGGATATGTTGCTTCGATCAATCCAATGTCGTCCAACAACTTAATGAACTCGTAAGATTTCGGATGATCTATCAATTCAAAAAAATAATCAGATACTGGAGAATTAATAGTGTAATCAAGATTTCTCATTGTTTTAATAACTTCATCTTCAATATCTAAATGATAAGTCATCATATAGTGAACCATCTCAAAAACTTTTTTCCCATGATTTCGAAGTCTATCATAATGCATGGGTCTTATATAACCTTGTTTAATTGATTCTTTCACATTAAATGGGTCTATCCATGACGAGTAGCATGACTCTTTAAAACATGCAAATGCTGTTTTTTCAATATCTTTTGAAATTTTAATTGATATTGCATTGAAATTAAAATCATATTGATCTAAATGCTCTTCAATTGTTTTTCCATTCAAACTTCTAACCTTTAAACGAAAAAATTCATCAAAGTATACAACTTCTAAATAATCATCTATATATTTGAAATCCATTAACTTTTGATCTTTTATCCACTCATCTAAATCACACTTAATTAAAATCTCAAAATGATCAATATCACCATATATTAAAAACTCATAAGTACTTCTTGGTGACAAATAAAATGGTCCTTTATCTAATGAGCAAAGAAATTTTATTTCATCAATATTAAACATACAATCCCCCTAATATACTTATACCACAGAAGATTGAATATTTAAACATTTACCCATTTTGAGAATAAAATTGATTAATTTTGTCATTTTTTTTATTTTTTGAGTATAATTCTGTTTCATGGGTAGAATTACAATGAGCGACCAACTTGTTATTTTTTAATAAAAGCTATAATTTGATTATAACTACGTTGACTTTTATTTTTATGCTCTGTAATATTAATAGTGAAGTGGTATGGTAACAATGTCGAAATTTGTCTAAGAGGAGGATGTAACATGAAATCAACTGGAATAGTGAGAAAGGTTGACGAACTAGGAAGAGTCGTTATACCTATCGAGTTGAGAAGAACATTAATGATTGGTGAGAAAGATGCACTTGAAATCTTTGTTGAAGGTGACACAATCATTCTTAAAAAATATGAACCAGCATGTGTTTTCTGTGGTCAAGCTAAAGGTGTTCAAAACCTTAAGGGGAAGAATGTTTGCCCAAGCTGTATCACTGAAATTGGAAACTTAAAGTAATCATACATTTTTTTCAGTCTATTTTAAGAAAAAAAAAGCCTCTTTTATGAGGCTTATTTTTTTATTTGTATACTTACTTGATAAACTTCTTTTTTCGGTAATTTTCTTATTTTTGCAACCTCTGATACAGCTTCTTTCTTAGTTAAACCAATCGACATCAATTGAATAATATGCTCCTCAACTGTAGTATCAAAAACTTCTTTTTTAATAGAATCATTACCGGCTACCATAACAACAAATTCACCTCTAACACCAGTGTTATTAAAGTGTTCAATACATTCTTCAATAGTCCCTCTAACATACTCCTCGTATCTTTTTGTTAACTCTCTTGCAGCTACCATTTGTCTATTTCCAAAGACATTTAAAAATATTTTTAATGTTTCAAGTAGCCTATGAGGCGACTCATAAAATACTAATGTAGATGTTAATCCAGACAAGTAATCTAATCGCTCATTTTTCTTTTTCTTCTGCTTATCAAGAAAACCCTCAAAGTGGAAATAACGAGTTGATAATCCCGAAGCTGCTAAAGCTGTAACTACTGCAGACGCACCTGGCAATGCAATCACTTCAATATCATTCTCAATACACAATTTAACAAGATCTTCCCCTGGATCTGATATACCCGGCATACCTGCATCAGATACAAGCGCTATGTTTTTACCTTCTAACATCTTATCAATTAACATAATACCAGCACTCTTTTTATTATGCTCATGATACGAAATCAACTTATTTTTTATCTCAAAATGATTCAATAGTTTTACTGTATGACGTGTATCTTCAGCTGCTACAATGTCTACTAATTTAAGCGTGTTTACCCCCCGAATTGTCATATCATCCAAGTTTCCAATAGGCGTTGGACAAATATATAACTTACCTATTTCCATACTTCCTCCTAGAATACATCTATACTTAAGTTCTTATAAATCTCTCTTATTTGAGCTGTATAATTTCTGTTTTCATCATATACATACAGGTTTTCCTTGTACTTAAGCTCATGATTTCCATTTTTTACGCACTTGATCAACAGTATATTAGGGGGCTTATCCTGATGAGGATACACAAATTGTAAAATTTTTGGTTCCAAATTATACTGCCTGCAATAGTACATTATATCTACTAATCTCATTGGCCTATGTACCATATAAAAGCAGCCTTTATTTCTTAAAAGCTTTGATGCCACCTTAATAAACTCCTCAAGGTCACCAGTCGTTTCATGTCTAGAATTTGCTTTTATACTAGCATTATTAACCAATGCATTACCCTTTTTGAAATATGGTGGATTACTTAAAATCACATCTATAGAACTTGCTCCAAACTTAGTATTTAACTCTAGAATATCCATTTCTACAATCTCAATTTCATTCTCAAGTTTATTTCTAATTATACTTCTATTAGCCATCTCAGCCACTTCATGTTGCTTTTCAATACCATAGATTTTTCTTGGTTGATGGTTTAATGCTAATAACAACGGAATTATTCCTGTACCAGTACCTAAATCCATCACAGTGTCTCCAGTATTAATATCCGCAAAGTGACTTAACAATACTGCATCAATACCGTATGAAAACCATTCTTTATTTTGGATAATACCATATCCTTTTTTTTGTATTAAATCATAACGTTCATTTTCTAACATATTAACTCCAAAAGTAAGAGCAGGTTACCCCTGCTCTTTAGTTTGTTCTTTCCCTTGCTCTTTTTGTTGCTTCTTTTGAGGTGGGTTTCTTCTTATTCTTTTAATTTCACTTTTCTTATAAACACTAATATCTTCATCTAGAACAGGTTTTCCATCTTCTTCACCAACAATTAATCGTACTTTTACGAGTTCACGTATTGTTTGAGTGTTCATAACAATTGCTTTTCCATCAGGTGTTTTAATCATCTCACCATCTTTAGGCATTCCTTTTTTCAATTCAAGATATACTTCGTGCTCATACTTTAAACAACACATTAAGCGACCACAAATACCAGATATTTTTGTTGGATTCAAAGATAAATTTTGATCTTTCGCCATTTTAATAGATACGGGTTCAAAATCTCCTAGCCAGTTAGCACAACAAAGTCTTTTACCACAAGAGCCAATGCCGTTTAACATCTTAGCTTCATCTCTTACACCTATTTGTCTTAACTCAATTCTTGTTCTGAAAACAGATGCTAAATCCTTAACCAATTCTCTAAAATCAACTCTACCATCTGACGTAAAGTAAAATATTACTTTATTATTATCAAATGTATACTCTACATCTATTAATTTCATTTCCAATTTATGATGTCTTATTTTTTCTAAGCAAATACTAAACGCCTCAGATTTTTTTGACTGATTTTCCTCATGTGTTCTTATATCTTCTTCTGTTGCCACTCTTAAGACCTTTTTCAAAGGTGCAATCACCTCATCATCAGGAATTTGTCGCTTATTAATAACCAAATTACCAAATTCTACACCTCTTGCTGTTTCAACAATAACATGTTTGGCATCTGATGTATCAATATTGTCTGGATCAAAATAATATATTTTACCAGCTTTTTTAAATCTTACTCCAATGACCGTAACCATTTAGTCCTCCAATAATTGAATCAACATAACTTCCGTTGTTAGCTCGAAATGTCCATGTTGTCTTAATTTCCTCTTTGTAAGCTCAATAACTTCTATATTTTTTATAATCTTACTTAATGAAAGATTTCTAGATAACTTCTTTATAATATCCAACGATTTGCTATGAATCAACAGATGTTTTGCTTTTGCCTGTTTAAATAAAAGTATATCTCTATACCATAATATCATATAATCCAATATCTTCTGAATATTTTCTTTTTCACTGTTAAGATATGAAAGTTGCTCAAGTAATTTTGCCTTTTCTTTCATATGTATTGCATTCAAAATCTGCTCTGTGTGATCTTGAATTGTCTTAAAGCCTTCCGACGTTAAATAATCAATAGCTTTGCCTATCGAACCATCAGCTAACTTTGCAATTATTTCAGCCTCATTAGATTCAAAATTTGATTGAATATACTTAAGAATAACGTCTTGATTAAGTCCATTTAACTTAATAATTTGACACCTAGATAATACTGTAGGTAACAATGTCTCAGAATTTGTAGTTAACATAATTATCACAATATGCAGCGGTGGTTCTTCTAAAGTTTTTAGTATTCTATTTTGTGATGATGCATTCATCTTATCAGCATCTTTTATTATAACAACTTTATAATAGCCATCGTAAGGTTTAATACTAATAAACTCTTGAAACGACTCTATCTGTGCATTTTTTATTTGTGTACCTTCAGGTTCGATAACCATAAAATCAGGATGATTATTATGTGACATTTTTAGACAACTTCTACAAACACCACAAGCATCACCATCTTCAGTTTCACACAATATTGCTGAAGACAAAGCACTGCCTAAAGTGCTTTTACCAACTCCAACCTTTCCTTCAAGCATAATCGCATGAGGTAGTGTTTCTTTTCTTATTAATTCCTTAAAATAAGCACAAGTCTTATCATGTCCTATAACTCTACTAAAACTCATCTATTTTTCCAAATTTACTTAGTGGGAATATCCTATAGGTTGTTTTACCAACAATTCGTTCTTCTTCTATTAAACCGATATCTGGATTTCTACTATCCATACTAAACCGTCTATTATCACCCATTACAAAATAATATCCTTCTGGTATTTTCTCAAAGAAAACAGTATCATAGCCAGAATCATTGATATAAGGCTCATCCAAGAGTTCATCATTAACATAAACGTCAGCACCTTCTATAACTATTTTATCACCTGGTCCAGCGATGACACGTTTAATTAATTTTTTTCTTGTATTCTCATTAACAAATAATCTACGATAAAATGGAAGTTCTTTGACACCCGATTCACCAAAAATCATGTCTGATTTAAAAACAATAATATCTCCATGACTGACATCTTTTGTCTTTTGAATAATAACCATATCCTTTGGCTGTAATGTCGGTACCATTGATGTATGATATATAGTTGTAGGTACCACAAATAATTGTAATACAAACACAAAAACAGCCGCAAAAATAATCGACTTTATCCACTCAAATAATTCTTGTTTCATTTTTCCTCCTAGTCAGAAATGACTTGAATTTTACTACTCATTGATTCTATACCAATAATATTAATTTTTCTTTCTAACATCTCATTAATTAACTCTATTTTTTCTTTACCTATTAATTCACCAGGAATAATCAGTGGAATTCCAGGTGGATAAGGTATTATATATTGTGCTGAAATTCTACCAACAGCTTCATCTAATTTAAGTTGCTTTTGATTTTCATAAAAGGCTTCATGAATCGACATTTTTTGAACATAATTCTTATTATAATCTACTGTATCTATACCACTATAACATTTAAATTTCAACATTTCCATTGTTTTGATTAAATAATCAAAGTCCTTATTAGTGTTCATAATACTCGCAACTAAAACACCAACCTTATCATTGGAAAATTCTATTTGAATACCATATTCTCTAAGCTCATCTTCAATAGCAATTGGATCAAAATTATACTTAATCCCCAGTAAAGTTAGTTTAGTAGGATCAAGAAAAAATCCATCTGGTAAATCTGATGCGTCCAAAAAATACTTTTTTTGTTTTCTGAGATGGTCTACATTTTTCAGTAAATTATTCATTAAAGATATACCATGTTTTTCTACAATGTCATAACCAATATCTAATGATGACATCAAAACATAAGATGGACTTGATGTTTGATGTAGTTTTAACATCATTTCCAATCTTTTTTCAGGTATTTTATCCGAGTTCAAATGAATGACAGAAGCTTGTGTCATAACCGGTAAACTCTTATGACTACTTTGAACAACTAAATCTGCACCAATATCTATTGCAGAAGGCATTAATTCATCACTTAAAAATAAATGTGCTCCATGAGCTTCATCAACAAGTAGTGTAATGTTGTGTTCATCTAAAACTTTTTTTATACTAATGAGGTCTGTTCCAATCCCATAATAATTGGGATAAGTTAATACAAGAGCTTTAACATGAGGATTTTCTAGAATAGCTTCCTTAACTTGATTAGCTGTTATCCCCATTGGAATACCATACTTCATAATAGGATTTATATATTCTGCACGTAACTGTGCTAAAAAAACACCATCATATACTGCACGATGACAATCTCTTGCAACCAAAATAGTGTCACCAGGGTTCATCGCTGACATAATCATGGCATAAATACCAGATGTAGTTCCACCAACAAGATAATAGCTCTTTTTTGTATTTAAAAGTTTAGCTAAAGAATCTTGTGAAGTTTTTATGCAAGTTTTCGAATCAAACAAATCATCTGTTCCTGGAATTTCAGTTAAATCAATATCCAAAATATTATCGATTTGATTCATATAAGGCTCGTACATTTTTGTATACTTATGACCTGGAACATGAAATGATACTAACTTCTCATTTTTAATAGATATTAGTTTTTCAAACAATTTCACGATTTCTTCCTCTTGCCTACTTCATATAATTTTGTAGAATTTGATTCCATAGTATTTTCATCTTCATGTCTATTCAGATGATAATTAATCCTTAGTATATTGATTAATGCAATCATTGCAACTAGAATAAAAATGAAAGAAACACTAAGTATCTTTGTCAATAACAGATTATTCATGAGTTCACCATATTATTTTTATACTTATTTTATTTAGCAAATTATGATACTATTTAGATATCTTATTATATCAAGTATCCGATACCTTGTTCTACAATGGTTTGACTTGTTATATAAACTTAATGATTTGGAGGATTTTTATGTTAGCAAATAGAGCATCAATCATTTCGCCTTCTGTAACAATAGGTATCAGTACAAAGGTAAATGAATTAAAAAAACAAGGCATTGAGATTACAAACTTGAGCATTGGTGAGCCTGATTTTTTCACACCTGAAAAAGCCAAACTGGCTGCGATTGAAGCAATCAAAACTAATAGAACTAAATATGATTCAGCTTCAGGTTTATTAGAACTGAAGCAAGCAGTTATAAGAAAATTAAAAAGAGACAACAATATATCTTACGATATTGATGAAATCATTATTTCAAGTGGGGCTAAACATTCTATTTCAAATGCTTTATTAACAATTTTAAATCCTGATGATGAAGTAATTATCCCAAAACCTTATTGGACGAGTTATCCTGAGATGGTGAAACTTTTAAACGGTACACCAGTATTCGCTAATACTAAGGATGAGAATTCGTTTAAACTACAAGCAGATGAGTTGCAATCATTAATAACGAACAAAACAAAAGCTATTTTTATTACAAATCCATCAAATCCAACCGGTGCTATATATACAAGAAATGAATTAGAAGCTCTAGTCAAACTATGTGTTAATAACAATATTTACATTCTAGCAGATGAAATATATGAAAAAATTGTATTTGACGATACATTTACATCAATAGCAAGTATATCTAATGAGGCTAAAAATATCACAATAACAATAAACGGTTTATCGAAGTCAGCAGCAATGACTGGATGGCGATTAGGATATGCTGCTGCAAATTCAGAAATAATAAGTGCAATGTCTTCTATTCAAGGGCACCTTGTATCCCATCCATGTACAATAGCACAATGGGCTGCTGTAGAAGCAATCAATAGTTGTGAGTCAGATACACAAAACATGGTAAAAACTTACCACGAAAGAAGAAACCGTGTTATAAAAATGTTTGAGGAAATTGATGATTTGTCAATTATCAGGCCAGATGGTGCTTTTTATACTTTCATTAATATGTCACAATTGAAGCCTTTCTTTTCTAATATAGATAGCTTCTCATTAGAGATATCTAATATTTTATTAGATCAATATAGATTAGCAGTCGTTCCTGGTATAGCATTTGGTTTGGATGATTATATAAGAATCACATATGCCGCTGATATGAATACAATTACTACTGGCATAAATAAAATAAAGCAATTCATTGAGGATATAAAAAAATAGAGCTAAATCAGCTCTATTTTCTTTTTTTTATAAAAATTACAGTCTTTTTTTGAGAATATTAAAAACCCTTTTTTCAGCCATAAGTAACTCTTTCTTCATATCTTTTGGTTTTAATCTACATACTTTAAGCATTAATTTGAAATCCGCTTGATCACAACCTATTCCATATCTTAGACGAATTATTTGCTCATGTTTTGGAGTTAATATCTGCTCCTCAACTAATTCAATTAGTTTCTTATCAATTATTTCAATTTCCTTTTTATTTATTTCCATATCTATCCTCTAGCATCTTCAATAATTTATTGGACAACTCAACTTTATCTTTTCCAGCTGAATTAATAATTTCAATAAATCTATCTTCTTCTTGTTCGTATGAACCTTCAAATAGTCTCTTCTTAAGCTGATTAATAGTTCCAATATTTCCATCTATAATTTTAATAGAATCACCTAATATCTTACCTATGAGTTCTTTAATAAAAATATAATGTGTACATCCTAGTACAACACACTCAATCTCATTTTTTATATCTTTAAAGTATCCTTCTATAACTTCTATAATTTCTTCTGAATCAATAATCTCTTGTTCTATTAATTCTACAATCTTTGGTGCAGGAATTTTATATATTTTTGTAGATGAGGCTACTTTACTCATCAAATCATTAAACTTTTCTTCTTTTAAAGTCATAGGCGTCGCCATAACGGCAATACCTTTTCCATGATTTAATTCTACAGCAGGCTTCAATGCGGGTTCCATTCCAATTATAGGTATTTCATACTTGTTTCTTAGAACCTTAATAGCTGCACTTGTCGCAGTATTACATGCAACAACTATAGCATCTACGTTACGTTCTACAAAATAATCACAAATATCAATGCACAAATCAATCACTTCACTTTTTGATTTTATCCCGTACGGTGCATTTTTTGAATCACCAAAATATATAAACGATTCATTTGGTAACTTTTTCATTGCCTCATATAAAACACTAAGACCACCCATTCCAGAATCAAAAATACCTATTACCATTGTTGATAACTCCTATCAATTTAAAAGATATACACATATCTACTAATAGCTGTGTATAGTTTTTTTTAGCTAAATATATTATACTATAAATCAAGAATGAATCAAATGAGGTGACTTAATATGAGAATTAACTGTATGAGATGTATTTATTACTATGTAACTTGGGATCCTAATAAGCCGAGGGGATGTAAATTTTTTGGGTTTAAATCATATGCTATACCTTCTCAAGTTGTTCTAAAATCTTCTGGTAAAGAATGTGAAGCATATCAAGAAAAAAAATAAGTTCCTAAGAACTTATTCTATAATATTCATACTAATATCAAAAGCTATAACAGAATGAGTAAGCGCGCCTACTGAAACAACATCTACACCTACTTCTGCAATACTTTTTAATCTTTCTTTCGTAATATTACCTGATGCTTCTAATATTGCTTTTCCCTGGTTGATATTTACAGCTTCTGCCATAGTTTCATTTGTCATATTATCAAGCATAATAATATCAGCTCCTGAATCTAATGCTTCTTCTAATTGCATTAAAGATTCAACTTCAACTTCTATTTTAGTAGTATGGGGGACTTCTTTTTTTGCGAGCTCTACAGCTTTTTTTATACTTCCAACTGCTTTAATGTGATTATCTTTTATCATCACAGCATCAGATAAATTAAAGCGATGGTTACTACATCCACCTAATTTAACAGCATATTTTTCTAATATTCTTAATCCTGGTGTAGTCTTCCTAGTATCAACTACTCGGGTTGAATAATTTTCTACTTCTTTAGCATAATAGTAAGACATGGTAGCAATACCAGACATTCTTTGCAGCAAGTTTAATGCAACACGTTCACCTTTTAATATACTTCTTGATGAACCAGACACACGAAAAATTACCGTATGTTCCGATACATAACTTCCATCTTCAATAAGTAATTCAATTTTTAATTTAGAATCAACTAATTCAAACACTCGTTTAGCTACTTCTAATCCAGCAATCACACCTTCTGCTTTTGTTTTCATTTCAGCAACTGAATAATCACTCTTAGACAATAGTATATCAGAGGTTACATCTATATAACTTATATCCTCATCAAGACCTCTTATAATAATTGGATCAATTTTATAATTTGATAACATGACTATTCTCCTTCTATAATATGACTACCTAAAGATATTTCCCTTTGAATAGCAGCCTCAATAATTAATTTAGCAACAAGTATCATATTTCTGAGCTCAAAAGCCTCCTGTGAGTGACATTCATCAAATTCACTAACATCCATTTCATTCATTAACTTTAAAGCTTTAATCAGATCGTGTTTTTTTCTAAATATAAATACATATTCACTCATAATGTGCTTAAGCTGTTGTTTATATACATGAGATTTAACACATGATGTTTCATCTATAACTTCAATAATCCTATCAGATTTTTTTAAAACTAAATTACTACTATTAATATCATCTGCTACTCTATTACCAAATACCAATGCTTCTAATAGTGAATTACTTGCCATTCTATTTGCACCATGAACACCTGTACAGGCAACTTCTCCACACGCATATAAACCACTAATATTTGTTCTTCCAGCATCGTTTGTCTTGAGCCCACCCATCATATAATGTTGAACAGGTACAATAGGAATCAAGTCCTTTGTCATATCTAAACCATAACTTAAACACTCGCTGTATATATTAGGAAATCTATTTGTGATAAATGATTCAGGCAAATGTGTGACATCTAAATAAATATTTTGATTTCCTTGTCTGTTCGACTCTTCAATGATTGCCTTGGATACGATAGAACGTGGTGCCAAGTCTTTTAGAGGATGATACTTGTCCATAAAAGCTTCTCCAGCTTCATTTCTTAAGATACCTCCTTCTCCTCTAACTGCTTCAGATATTAAAAAATGGGCATCACTCTTTTTATTAAGTGCTGTAGGATGAAACTGTACAAACTCCATATCATGTACTTCTGCGCCTGCTCTTACGCCAATAGCAATACCATCCGCGGTCGCAATACTCGAATTAGTAGTATGTTCGTATAGACCACCTATACCTCCTGTAGCAAGAACAACATTAGATGCACTAATTGACTCAATCTGATTATTTACTATTATTTTAACTCCACATAGAGTAGAATCCATGGTAATAATATCTGTCACAAAAATATGATCCATTAAAGTAATATTATCTTTTTCATTACACGCCTCAATCAAACCTCTTACAATTTCTTGACCTGTAATATCTTTATAATGAACAATTCTTCTTTTTGAATGTCCACCTTCCTTGGTTAATAATAACTTTCCATCAGAATCGCGATCAAAATTAACCCCCATAGATATGAGGGTTTCAATATTTTTTCCACCTTCTTCAATCAATATTCTCAATCGGTTTTCGTCATTATAATAAAACCCTGTTTTCAAGGTATCTATCATATGACTTTCAAAATCATTTGAGTCAAAAGTAACAGCAACACCTCCCTGTGCTAAATTAGTATTGCTACACTTTAACTCATCTTTTGATAAAACCAAAATACGTTTGCTAGAATCAAGTTTCATTGCGGTAAATAAACCTGCAATACCAGATCCGATAATGATAACATCATAAGCTGGTAGTATATGTTTCATGGCTTACCCCTTTGATAGTTCCAACATTTTATTTAATGAATGATATGCTTTTTCACGAATTGCTTCATCAACATTAATTTCATTTTCTTCTGTCTTTAGTACATGTAATACATCTTCAAGTGAAGTTTTCTTCATATTGTAGCAGATTAATGAAGGTGATAATAAAGTAAACTTCTTATACAGATTTTCTTTTCTCAATGTATGAAGAATTCCCATTTCAGTACCTACAATAAATTCTTTGTCTTCGCTATTTCGAATATGCTCTAAAATCTGCGATGTAGAACCAACAAAATCAGCTAATTCTACAACTGTTGGATTACATTCAGGATGCACAACAACCTGTACTCCAGGTTTTTTGTTTCTTACCATTTGAACTTCTTCAAATTTAACACGTTCATGAGTTATACAAAAACCATTCCATAACTCCATTTTCTTATTTGGTAACTTCTGATTAATATAGTTTCCAAGATTTCTATCAGGAGCAAATAAAATTTTATCCGACTCTAAAGATTCAACAATCTTTAATGCATTAGAAGATGTACAACACACGTCACACTCAGCTTTTACTTCTGCTGATGAGTTAACATAACATACAACTGTTGTACCTGGGTTTTCATTCTTGTAATCGCGTAATTTTTCCGCCGTAATCATATCCGCCATCGGACACCCTGCATCTATGGCAGGTAATAATACCTTCTTAGTCGGACTTAGTATTTTTGCACTTTCTGCCATAAAATGAACGCCACAGAATACAATAATATCTGCATCTGTTTTCGCAGCTTCTTGACTAAGTTTAAGAGAATCACCAACTATATCAGCAATATCTTGAATTTCTGGAATTTGGTAATTGTGCGCTAATATTACAGCATTTTTTTCTCTTTTTAACCTTTTGATTTCACTTACAATTGAATTGATTTCCATTTATGTCTCCATTCTAAAAAAAGACTATCTAAGATAGTCTTAACTACAACTTATCTATTATTAAAGCTTTCCGCATTCTTTCTAGAACCTTCAATATGTCTTACTGTTGCTTTATACGCTTTGTCTGCGTCCTTTTCAATAAATCCTTCTAATATAGCTTTGTGTTCACCTAGTGCGTAATTAGGTCTACCTTCGCATAGTAAGGATTTCTTTCTAGTTGTTTTAATAAACAATTGAAAGTCTCTTAATACTTGCTCTAAATAACGACTCTTACTAGCCATATATATAGTTTCATGAAACTTTGTATCTAATTCAAAAAATTTATCTGTATCATTTTTAAAAGTATAGAATTCCATAAGATCAAAAATTTCTTTTAAATCATCAATTACTGATTCATCAGAATCATCCATTCTTTCGACAGCCCATCTTGCTGCAATTCCTTCAATTGCAACGCGAATAGTATAAATATCATGTATATCTTGATTTGATATGCCTTTTACAACAACTCCTCTGTTAGGAATATTATCAACAAGACCGTCTAATTCTAATTGCTTTAATGCCTCTCTAACTGGTGTTCTACTAACTCCAAGTTCTTCAGCTAATTTAGCTTCTACAATCTTATCACCAGCTAAATATCTATCATTGAGTATATCTTCTCGTATCTTATCAAAAATGAGTGAGGTTAATGATTTATTTTCTTTCTTCTGATCAAACAGGTCCAAAATAATTTCCTCCGGATTGTTTAAAATAACGCTATACCCCTATGGTACTATGTCATTTAAATTGCATCTATATTTTAACCCACATTTACATCCCTGTCAATTGACAGAGACATAAAATGATTAACTATTACAATTATTAAAAACATAGTGATACCAATTGATACATGCAATGCATATATTGTTGCTATATCATGTAAATAATATGCAAAAGTGGAGTTACTATGACCACTATGGAAATAAATATATTTATTCTGCTGTATAAATAATCTTATATATGGAATTATTTTAAATAAAAAAACAGCCTAAGGTTATCCTTAAACTGCTTTTTAAAACCAGCAACGTCTTACTTTCCCAGGGGGTTGCCCCCCAAGTATCATCAGCTCTGTGAAACTTAACTTCTGTGTTCGGGATGGGAACAGGTGTAGCCTTCACGATATAGTTACTGGATTATTTGAC
>Ga0209379_10000069_pt1 | contig 144601 bp, 135 predicted proteins | sample tdDd001_FD_187124 | JGI IMG/M metagenome (GOLD analysis project Ga0209379, IMG submission 187124) | Marine sediment microbial communities from the Atlantic coast under amendment with organic carbon and nitrate - tdDd00.1 (SPAdes)... | ecosystem: Environmental > Aquatic > Marine > Coastal >...
CGTTCTGACCGATACTGGTACCGAATGTTGCTGACATGTTTGCTGTTTCTTCGTCCACACCTAGACGTTGAGTTTGAGTTTCAACGTTTAGTGGGATTGCCGCCATGCTTGAGCGAGAACCGAAGCCGAATACGAGCACTGGCCAGATTTTCTTCATGAACTTCGCAGGAGACAGACCGAACATAGACACCATCACGAAGTGAATAGCGAACATTACACCGATTGCCACGTAGCTTGCTAGTAGGAAGCGACCCATTTCTGCTAGTGCGAACAAATCGTTTGTCATCATGAACGTGGTCATCAGAGCGAATACACCGTAAGGCGTCAGCTTCAGAATTTCACGTACCATTGAAAGCACTACTTCTTTTGCAGAGTTGATGAAATCAACGAAGTTTTGCACTTTCTCAGGCTTACGGTTTTTCACTTGCAGGATACAGTAGCCAAGGAACATACCGAACAATACTGTCGATAGTGTCGAAGTACGCTCAGAACCCGTTAGCATGTCGAAGATGTTAGTTGGGATGATAGACAGCGCCATGCCTGATAGACCGCTGCTCGCCATGGCATCTTGTGTAGCTACTAGTGCATCACCACGAGCTTCAATCGCACCGTTGGTACCAATTGTGCTGACTAGTGCGTTTGCATCGATACCGAATAGGTAAATACTTGCGATGCCCACTGCTGCAGAGATAGCACAAGTGAAAAGTAGAATACCGATGATTTTTGGTGCGATGCGTGACAGTGCACCGCCGCCTTCTACGTTCATGATCGAAGAGATCATCGCCACAAACACCAGTGGGATTACGATCATTTGTAGAAGCTTGATGTAGCCTTTACCGAACACAGAAATCAGCTCAGCAAAGCCTGACGTTGCAACGTTGCCAACGCCGAATACCAGTTGAATAGCACCGCCGAATAACAGACCAGCAGCAAGCGCACTCAGTACGCGGAAGTTAAAGCTTTTCTTTTGTTTTTTGAAGTTCGCAAGCAATGCGTAGAATCCAAAGAACAGGATGCTCAATCCAATAAATGAAACGCTCATGAGAATCTCCTATTGATACCCATTTATGGCCGAAAATCGGTTACTTCTTAAATGCAATGGCTTCAACTTCAACCAATGCGTCTTTTGGTAGTCTTGCTGCTTCAACGCAAGAGCGAGCTGGTGCGTTGTCGGTACCAAAGACCTCTGTGTACACTTCGTTAAATGCGACGAAGTTTTCCATATCTGATAGGAAGCATGTCGTCTTTAACACGGTGTCTAGGCCAGCACCGCTCGCTTCTAGAACCGCTTTTAAGTTCTCTAGAGACTGACGAGCTTGCTCTTTGATACCGCCTTCAACAAACTGCATGGTTTCTGGAACCAGTGGCAGTTGGCCTGATGTGTAAACCATGTCGCCGTAAGCCGTACCTTGAGAATAAGGACCGATAGCGGCTGGGGCTTGCTCAGTAGCAATGATTTGTTTCACAATATAACTCCTAAGTTATTAATTTTATTCTGATTTAAATTCACGGATAAACTTGTAAACCGCCTGACGGCTGATCCCAAGTTGCTCGGATACTTGTGTGGTCGTCTCTTTTAGTTCGAATACGCCGTTATCAAACAGGCAGCGAATGATGGCTTTGTTACGACCTTTTACTGAAATCGTTTCGTCTTGGTCGACTTCTTGGATGGCAGCATTCAACGCTTGTTTGATCACATCATTGGCGTTGTTGCTGAACGTCTCACTGACTAGGGTTTGCGAGACATTACAGTGCGGCATTAAGGTTTTGACGATTTCAGGGAATGGGAAAGATAAGTTCATGTTGATGCACAGCATGCCAATAGGCTTTTGCTCTGGGCCAGCCAAAATACATGTGGTCGATTTCAGTATCGATCCGTCTGCGGCATTGGTGAAATAGCTTTTTGGCGACACTTCGCCCGTTTTCTCAAACGTACTCCACATACGTAAACCAAGGTCAGTGATCGGCGAACCAATCTCTCGGCCAGTATGATGACCGTTGACGATCTTCACGACGGAATTTTCTAAGCTTTCAAATGAATGAATAACGACTTCGCAGTACGGACCAATCAAATCGGCGATCGTGTCTGCTAAACGGAAGTAGTTGCTTAAACATTGTCTGTCTTCGTCGGTGAATCGAACTTGTTTTACATTCATCATTTCGGTTTACATTTTTGAACTTAATGACTAAAAGCTACTCCTTTAGGGGTATTTGAGCAATACAGAGTAAACTTCTGTAAACCGTTAAAATGTGTTTAAAACACCAACAAAATTGAATTTTCCGGCCGAATTTTCGAATGTAATTTGAACAAGATCACCAAAAAGACACGCATGTGGTTTAATTTCTTAAACCTCATCAAAGTTTAAATATTTAAAATCAAAGATTGCATTTTTGAACACTTTAATGATCTAGAACAAATTCCAAAGTTTGCTAAAAATCACCGCTATTTATTGGTTTTGCTGGTTCCATTTAGTTGCGTGATGTAAGGGCTAATTTTGATGAGGGGGAGGGGGATTGAGTGAAGATAGGCAGTATTAAAAATGGGGCGAAGTTCGCCCCATTTATATTGAATCTAGCAAGCTGAATTTAGTTTGATTCAGCCAGTGTCACGCCGCGCATTGTTAGGCCACACAGCATGGTTGGCATCGCGTTGAAGATCTCTTCAAATTGCTCTAAGCCTTGAATGCCTTGCTCAGCTAATGTCGCGATCGACGTTTCTGGATCGTAAAGCATGCTCAAAGACAAAATCACACCGCCAAGTAGAGCGCTGTCTTCTGTGCCATCTGGCATGATGGTTTCCCAATCGTCTCTAGAAAGCTGCCAGCCCTGAAGTAGGCCTTCACAGAAATCACGAGTTTGCGCCGACACAATATCTTCTTCATCAAGCGTACAACCTTCAGGCCACTGCCAGGTATTATCAAGCAGTGCAGGGCGGTATTGATTCCAAAGCGCAATGATGTGCTCAATGTAAGTTTCGAGCTGTTCGCCATCGCTAAATGGTGCCACTTCTTCGCCACCCCAAAGGAAAGGTAGCCACTCTTCAGGCGGAAGAATATTAGGCGCAGCGGCCATCGCAGTGACGAAGCCGTAGGTCTTAGCTTCGTTGATCAGTTTATCTTCTAGCTCTGGCAATGACAGCAGTTGTTGTAAAGTCAAAATAGACACCCTATTACAGTCAGGACTTGTGATGAGGCAATGGTAACAGCCAACACATAAGAGAAAAAGGTTGCTGCATTGATATATTCGCTATAATTTTTAATAAACGATAAAAATTCAAAGATTTATGGATATACGCTCGTCACTAAAAAGGAAGAGTATCATTGCCTTAGCTATTTATTTAGCTGTGGCGGTTGGTTTGATCGGTACGATTAACTATATGGTGGTCGAGCCTCCTACGCGCTCCCAGCTAGAGCGAAACCTTGAATTACGCACAGAACTTATCTCTACTCAAATCAAAGAGCCACTCAATAAATCGTTAGGGATTTTGCAGGGCATCGTCAGTATTGGTAGCACCGACGAGTCACAAGAGCATCAAGCTTACCTCTTACACAAACTGTTCTCACAGATCGACGATATAACAGTAAGTGGCGGGTTATGGCCTGTTCCTTACTCTATTGATAAGAACAGTGCATTTAATAGTCTTTTCTTCAATCGCGCCAATGATGGCCAAGTGGATAGAATCTACTCTTGGGACAATCCGGCATCCGGTGGCTATAACAAAGAGTCTTGGTATACCTCGGTTGTGAATAAGCCTCAAGGCACCGTCTCTTGGTCACCGGTTTATATTGACTCGTTCACGCATGTGCAAATGATCACTGCGTCTTCACCTTATTACAGCGACGGTGAGTTTGCTGGCGTCGCGACGGTAGATATATCCCTTGAGTCACTAGTCGAGTTTGTCCGCCTGCATGCAGAAGAGTACGACTTAGGGGTGATTCTACGTGATGGTTACGGTGATGTGGTGACGGAGTACAACTTTCAGCTCGCTGAAAATATCTACATCAGTAAGCACACGTTTGGTGACTTTAATTGGAGCGTTGATGTTGTTAACGCTAAGCGACTGGTAGCCGAGCAAGTTTATGATGTGGTTTCAAAAGTTGAAGCTGTGATTGTGCCTTTCATGCTGGCGTTCGTAATGCTGGGTTATTTTTTGATTAACCGCTTTCTTATCTCTCCAGTTGTGGTTGTCGCCAGAAGTGTGCAGGAATCCAAAGAGGGCGGCAGTATCGACCTGACGTACAACAGCAATGATGAGATTAAATACCTGATTGACTCCTTTAATCAGAAAACCGTTTATCTCGAAGAAGAGAAGGTGAAAGCCCAAGCCTCAACCAAAGCCAAAAGTGCCTTCTTAGCCACGTTATCACATGAGATCAGAACGCCAATGAATGGTGTACTGGGTACCGCTCAGATACTGCTCAAAACTGATTTAACGAGTGAGCAACGCAAACATATGAAGACCTTGTACGAGTCGGGCGAACATATGATGACGCTACTTAACGAGATCCTCGATTTCTCTAAAGTTGAGCAAGGGCATCTAGAGTTAGAGCGAGCGCCATTCCCGTTAGAAGCCATCATCGGCAGTATCAACAGTGTGTATTACACCTTGTGTTCTGAAAAAGGTTTGCAGTTCAAAGTCTATTCTGAAGTGCCAGAGAGTCGTTGGTATCGCTGTGACAAAGCAAGGCTAAGACAAATCCTGTTTAACCTACTGAACAACGCGGTTAAGTTTACCTCTCGTGGTTATGTGGAAGTGAGCTTCAAAGAAGAGTACAGAAACGGCCGTAATTTTTTAATTATTCAAGTTCGTGACACAGGGATAGGGGTAGACAAAGCCGTCCAGGACAAAATCTTCAAACCCTTTGAACAAGCGGAGTCCTCAACCACTCGACGCTTTGGCGGCACTGGGCTTGGCCTTGCCATCGTCAAGCAGCTTTGTGATTTGATGGATGGTGAGATCAAACTGACCAGTGAAGTAGGGATTGGCTCAAGTTTTGAAGTCGCGCTTCAGGTCGATATTGGTGAAGCGATCTTTGCTGAATATCAAGAGCGCAGGAAGCTCGATTACCACGGACTAAAAGCTCTTATTGTTGAAGATAACCGCACCAACTCGATCATCCTAAATACCTTTATGACCAACAAAGGCTTTTCGTGTGAATGTGTCGAAAATGGTGAGTTGGCGGTGCATGAGATAAGAACGGGCGAATATGATCTCGTCTTGATGGACAACCACATGCCGGTAATGGATGGGGTCGAAGCGACGGCGGTTATTCGCGGTTTAAGCGGCGAAAAGTCTAAAGTGCTAATACTTGGTTGTACCGCCGACGTGTTCAAAGATACTTGGCAAAGTATGTTAAATTCTGGGGTGAACTACATTATCTCTAAGCCAGTTGATGAAACCGAACTTGATGACGCGCTGCTGAGTCATTCTGAACTGCTGTATCAGTTTAAACCCCATTTACTGAATTCATCGCTGAGTGGTGGAGAGATCGAGTTAGAAGAACCTTTAATGATGTTCTTTATGGCGATTGAAAACGAAAACCTTCTTTATGCTCGCGAGAGCTTTAACCAAATTAAACACCAGCTCGAAGCGATCCAGTCTCCTGTATTGGAAGCCAACCTTGCCAACATTGAGCACCACTTAGTCGCTGGCAACTTTCCTCCGCAAGATGAATTAGATGTATTGACTGTACAAGTAAAAGATTACTGTAATTAAATTACGCTGATTTGATTGCTTTTTGAGCGAAACTTAAAAAGGTAGCGGATATATCTAACTTTATTACCAATTCTGGTTGTTTATTTACCACTTCGTTTTAACTTTGAAATCTAAAGCTGCAAATTTAATGATTTAATAGCGATATTGACTGGCTGGATTGGTTGGTCTTGGGTGTTTGTTTTGTCGTTTATTTAAAAATGTAGTTTTTTGTGTTGGAGTTAAAATGAAGTCTCGTGGGCCTTTTTGTATACGTAACGCCGCGGCTGATACGTTTGCGATGGTAGTTTTCTGCTTTGTGTCTGGAATGATCATTGAGATCTTTATTTCAGGCATGACCTTTGAGCAATCTTTGGCGTCTCGAACACTTTCGATCCCAGTGAACATCGCGATTGCCTTCCCATATGGCTTGTTCCGCGACTATGTGCTGCGCCAAGGTGCCCGTATCTCTAACACTGGAGTAATGAAGAACATCTCTGATTTGGTCGCGTATGTGCTGTTCCAGTCACCTGTGTATGCAGCAATTCTGTTTACCGTTGGTGCATCAACCGATCAAATCATTACCGCAGTTACCTCTAACGCAGTGGTATCTTGCGGCATGGGCGTGTTATACGGTTACTTCCTAGATATGTGCCGCAAGTGGTTCCGCGTTCCGGGCTATTACCAAGAAGCATAAGGCCAAGAAGCGTAATAGACGCAGCCAGCAAAGTTAAAGTTACTATTTAAAGAAAGACGCTCAACGGCGTCTTTCTTCCGTTTTGAGTTCATTTCCCCTAATCAAGAGAGCTCAAGTGTCGGGTAGTCGGTATAGCCACGACTGTCGCCACCAAACAGAGTTTTCCCATCAAGTTCAGCCAACGGTTGTTGATGCTTTAAACGCTCAACAAGATCTGGGTTAGCAATAAATGGGCGCCCGAACGCCACTAAATCGGCATAGCCCTTCGCCAGTATTTCATTTGCCGTTTCTTGGGTATAGCCGCCCGCGACGATAATGGTATTGGTGAAGTTCTTACGTAGCTCAATACGGAAAGCCTCCGGAATAACAGGTGCGTCGTCCCAGTCCGCTTCAGACAGATGCAAATAAGCGATATCCCTTGATTGAAGTTGTTTAGATGCCTCTAAAATTGTCGGAACAATCTCAGGGCAGTCCATATCTTTAAATGTGATGAATGGAGCAAGTCTAACCCCCACTTTATCAGCGCCAATCGCTTTGCTGACTGCATCAACCACTTCTAACAAAAAGCGAAGTCGGTTTGTTGTAGAGCCGCCATATTGATCGCTGCGGTGGTTCGAGTTGGTGCGCAGAAACTGATCGATGAGATAACCATTACCACCGTGAATTTCGACGCCATGGAAGCCTGCTTCAATCGCCCGTTTAGCCGCATTAGCAAAGTCAGCAATGACTCGGTTTATATCTTCTTGTGTCATGGCTTTAGGCTCAACACAGTCGACCATGTTGCCATTGCCTTGCTCATCAGCAATCCAAACTTGCGTATCAACGGGCTTAAGCGCGGATGGGGCGATAGGTAATTCACCTTTCTGAAAAGTAGGGTGCGAGACGCGGCCGACATGCCATAGCTGACAGAACATAGCTGCCCCTTGCTCTTTTGCGGCCTTGGTGACTAACTTCCATCCTTCAACTTGCTCGTCAGTGTAGACACCGGGCGTAAACGAATAGCCTTGTGAGTCATCAGAAATTTGCGTCGCTTCCGAGATAATCAAACCCGCACTCGCACGCTGGTGGTAATAAGTCGCCATCATTGGGTTAGGCACATTACCCGGCTGACTGCTTCGCGCACGCGTCATAGGCGCCATGACCATGCGGTTTTGTAGAGTTAGCTGTTTAAGCTTTGTGGTCTGAAAAAGTGTACTCATCGCGTTGTTCTCCAATTCGTGTTGATGGAGCCAGTATATTTATTTGCTGAGATTTGATAATTGAGTAATATTTGAATTGATTATTCAGCTCAGTCGAACAATGAGGCTAAAGGAGAGGGCATGGACAAGTTTTCAGATATGGCGTTGTTTGCCAGCATCGTTCAGAACCAAGGCTTGGCAGCTGCAGGTAGAGAGCTAGGCTTATCGCCAGCAACGGTTACCGCAAGATTGCAAGGGCTAGAAGAGCGTTATGGCGTTAAACTGCTCAATCGCAGTACACGGCATATTTCATTGACCGATTCTGGCGCCATGTACCATCAAGCCTGCCTAGAAATTATCGACACGGTTAAGCAGACAGAAAACTTGCTCCAAACGGGCAATAAGCAAGTACGCGGAACATTAAAAATTTCAGCGCCGAGAGATATAGGTAAGCAGTATATATCTCCTATTGTGTCGGCCTTTTGTGAGCAATACCCAGATGTGACGCCTTATTTATACCTTAACGACAACCTGACCAATTTGGCCGAGTCGGGGTTAGATGTGGTTATTCGCTACGGGGAGTTAGCCGACAGTAACTTGATCTCGCGTAAGCTGGCATCGAGTCGACGAGTGTTGTGCGCCTCTCCGCAATACTTGGCGAAGAAAGGCATGCCACTCACCCCTCAAGACTTAGCCGAGCATGACTGTTTAGCTATGGTACGCAGTAACGAAGAGCTGAAGACATGGCATTTTCAAGATGATGCTCAGCACAATGCAATTACCGTGGTTCCTAAGCGATTATCTGATGACGGTGAAGTGATTCGGCAGTGGGCATTAGATGGGGCAGGAATCGTGCTGAAATCGATTCTAGATGTGCAAGAAGACATCAAACAGCAGCGGCTGGTGACGGTTCTAAATGGCTATATGAAAAACTTCAATGCTGCGACGTCTGCATCAGGCGCTGACCTTAATGTGATTTACTTAAGCCGTCAGTACCAACCTAAGCGACTGCGCTTATTTATCGACTTTTTGCTTGAGCGATTTGAGCGTGACGTTCAGCTGCCGTAAGCGCTATTTATCAACATAACTGGCCGATTCATGATCGAATTAGCTAGTAAGTGTACAAACAGGCTAACAACGGCGCTTTTTTTGGGTAATAGGCTTGACCTAACCTAATAGAATCATTAAATTAGCGCCTCGTTGGTTAACGATACCAACCACAATTTGATTCGGTGAGTTGTCCGAGTGGCTGAAGGAGCACGCCTGGAAAGTGTGTATACGGCAACGTATCGAGAGTTCGAATCTCTCACTCACCGCCACATTCTAAGAGGTCTGATTTATCAGGCCTTTTTTCATATCTGAAGGTTCTACAAGATAGCAATAGCCCACACTGGAGCTAACACATGCCATCAAGTTACTTTTTGCTTCGTGGTTGATTTTTGATGCTATTGTTGGCGGTACAAATAGTAAGCGTCTAATCTCATAACCCCACCTAGATCATTGTTCATTCCCCAATTTTCTCATATTCTCTCACCATTAATTCTGATGAATAAAACCAACATGAGATAACACTCTGAATGGTAGACCAAATTTTAACCTTGAAAGAGGTGGCCGCTTATCTAAAGTTGGCCGAAAAAACAGCATATAGATTAGCAAGCGAAGGCAAGCTACCAGGCTTCAAAGTCGGTGGCTCATGGCGCTTTAAGCGTGAAGACCTTGAGGCTTGGATAGAAGAGAGTAAACAATGACCGCTAAACTGACGCTCTCACAATTAGAGCAGTACCTATCAAAAGCAGCATGGATACTAAAAGGCCCAGTCGATGCTTCTGACTTTAAAGTATACATATTCCCACTGCTGTTCTTTAAGCGTATCTCAGACGTTTATGATGAAGAATACCGCGTTGCCCTTGAAGAGTCGGGTGGCGATGAAGAGTACGCATCTATGCCAGAGATGCACCGTTTTGAAATCCCTACTGGCTGCCATTGGCAAGATGTTCGTGAAACAACCACCAACGTTGGTATCACGATAGAAGATGCTCTACGGGGTATCGAACAAGCAAACCAAGAATACCTGTACGGCATTTTTGGCGATGCGCAATGGAGCAACAAGAACAAACTGTCTGATGAGCTGCTTATTAACCTAGTGGAGCATTTCTCTCAGTATAAATTGGGTAATCAGAACGTTGATCCGGACATGCTTGGTAACGCATACGAGTATTTGATTAAACACTTTGCTGATTTAACGAATAAAAAGGCAGGAGAGTTCTACACCCCTCGCTCTGTTGTTCATTTGCTAGGTTTGATACTCGACCCGCATGAAGGTGAAACAATCTACGATCCTGCTTGTGGTACTGGTGGTATGTTACTTGAGTGTGTCGATCACCTAAAAGACAACAAAGAAGATTACCGCACGCTTAAATTATTCGGCCAAGAGAAGAACCTAACCTCAAGTTCTATTGCCAGAATGAACATGTTTCTACACGGAATTGAAGACTTTGACATCCTGCGTGGTGACACATTACGTTCTCCTGCATTCTTTGAAGCCGATGGCCTAAAAACCTTTGACTGTGTGATTGCAAATCCACCGTTTTCTTTAAAGGACTGGGGCGCAGAAAATTGGGCTAGCGATGCTTATGGCCGCAACATTGCTGGTGTGCCACCAAAAGGCAACGGTGATATGGCTTGGATACAGCACATGGTTAAGTCGATGAACAGTACTGGCCGTATGACAGTTGTACTTCCACATGGCGCACTATTTAGAAAAGCAGCAGAAGGTAAAATTCGTAAACAGTTACTAGAGCAAGACATGTTAGAGGCTGTGATCGGTTTAGGCCCCAATATCTTCTATGGTACACAGTTAGCCGCGTGTGTCATGGTGTTCAAGCAGAACAAATCAGAAGAGAAGAAAGGTAAGGTGCTGTTTATAGATGCATCAGATCAAATTCGAGTAGGTCGCGCTCAAAACTTCTTAGAACCAAATCATGTTCAGCAAATCTATGAATGGTATCAAGGTTATGAAGATGTAGAAAACTACGTCAAAGTCGCCACGATGGAAGATCTTAAAGAGAATGACTTCAACTTAAACATACCTCTTTACGTTGAGAAAATCATTGAAGACAACCTACCGTCAGTCGAAGAAGCAATGGCAGATTTAAAGCAAGCTTGGCAAGAGAGTTTAGATGCTGAAGAGAAATTCAAACAAGTGTTGAAGAGGTTTCTGTAATGGCTTACCAGACTCCAATTACGATAAAAATAGCAATTGATAACATTAGAAAGCGTAATTACCTCTTGCCATCAATTCAACGAGAGTTCGTTTGGGATACTGATCAAATCGAAACTTTGTTTGACTCACTAATGCGTGATTATCCTATCAGCACTTTTCTATTTTGGAAGGTTGATAAAAACAAAATCAAAGACTTTCAGTTCTACGAGTTTCTAAACAAGTATCATGAAAAGGACAATCGACATAACCGTAAGGCCGAACCTAGTGATGATGAAGATATCATTGCTTTGCTAGATGGTCAGCAACGTATGACATCTATGTATGTTGCGTTGACTGGCACATACGCAAAGAAGATGCCTTATTATCGTTGGGATAGTCCTTACGCATTCCCAGAGAAGAAGCTGTATTTAAATCTACTTAAACCTTCTGACGAGCTGGAAACTGAGTTTGATTTCAAATTTCTAACACAAACCGAAGCTGAACCGAGTGAAGGATATTACTGGTTCGAGTGTGGACAGATTCTTGAACTGACCGATATGGGAAAAATATCGATGTTCATGATGAAGAACAGGCTCATGGATACCTCGGTTTACAGTGAGAAAGAGTCTGAATTTGCAATCAATACATTGAATGAGTTTTTCAATGTTGTGCACCAAAAAGGAACCATCAGCTATTACTTGGAAGAAGGCGAAGAGCTCGATAAAGTGCTTCAAATTTTCATTCGAATCAATAGTGGTGGTACAAAGCTTAGCTACTCCGACTTATTACTTTCTATCGCTACAGCTCAATGGAAAGAGAAAGATGCGCGAGAGGTTATCCATGAGTTTGTAGACTCTATCAATCAGATTGGTGATGGCTTTAACTTCAATAAAGATATTGTACTTAAATCCTGTTTAGTGCTTGCTGACTTTGACGTGAAGTTTAAAGTCGACAATTTCACCAAAGAGAACATGATAGTAATAGAGAAGAGGTGGGATAAAATCTCAACGGCTATGCGTACTAGCATCGAATTGGTATCTAAATTAGGTTTCAGTCGAGACAACCTAGCCGCAACTAACACGATCATTCCTATTGCTTACTTCATCTACAAGAATGATTTTGAAGACTCAATAGTTCATTCATCTCACAGAGAAAGCGATAGGAAAGCAATCAAAGAGTGGCTTGCTCGTGTCTTATTGAAAGGTACTTTTGGTGGTCAGCCGGATTCCATCTATCCAAAAATGCGTGACCTAATTAATGAGCACTTAGGTAAGTTCCCACTTCAGGAAACTATTGCACATTACCGCGGTGGACGTAAGTCAATCAGCTTTAGTGAAGATGACATCGATAATATTCTCGATTTACAGTACGGAAAAGCGAAAACATACTGCGCGCTTTCTCTACTCTATCCTGGCCTTAATTCAGCTTATAAATACCATCAAGACCATATTCACCCACAGTCGGTATTTAAGACGAAGTTTCTTGCTAAACAAGGGGTGGAGCCTGAAGACATTGAGTTATATCTGTCGGAGTACAATAAGCTGCCTAACTTACAACTGTTGGAAGCGACCAGTAATATTGAGAAAAGTGATAAGCCATTTGAAGAGTGGTTAAACATGAATTACCCAACACATGAGGCTAAAGAGAGCTATCTTCGTCAGAACCTCATTGCTCCAACTCAATCATTGGAACTTAAAGACTTCTTAGCCTTTGTGACAGCAAGAAAACAATATATGAAAGAACAGCTAATTCGCATGCTTGATGTGAAGATTACGAGTGTTAGTTTAGAAGGTACACCCCAATGATGACCCAACAAGAACTAGAAAAATACCTCTGGGGTGCAGCCACTACATTACGCGGCACCATCGATGCGGGCGATTATAAGCAGTACATCTTTCCACTGATGTTTTTTAAACGTATTTCTGATGTTTATGACGAAGAGTTTGAAAGCGCACTTGCAGAAAGTGATGGTGATTTAGAATACGCCGCGTTTGCTGAAAACCACCATTTCCAAGTACCTGAAGGTTCGCACTGGAATGATGTCCGTGAAGTAACAGTCAACATTGGTTTAGCACTGCAAAACGCAATGCGAGCGATTGAGAAAGCGAACCCAGACACGCTCGAAGGTATCTTTGGTGACGCAAGTTGGACCAACAAAGAGCGTCTTTCAGATGCCATGCTAACCGAGCTTATCGAACACTATTCAGAGCAAAAATTGGACCTTAAAAATGTACCAGATGACAAGCTAGGTAATGCCTACGAGTACATGATTAAGAAGTTTGCTGACGACAGCGGGCATACCGCAGCGGAATTTTACACCAACCGTACCGTTGTTAAGTTAATGACCATGATCATGGACCCACAACCAGGTGAGTCAGTTTACGATCCTACTTGTGGCTCTGGTGGCTTGCTACTTAACTGTGCGTTGCATTTAAAGGAAGAGGGCAAAGAGTACCGCAACCTTAAACTGTACGGTCAAGAGATTAACCTCCTGACTTCTGCTATTGCTCGTATGAATATGTTTATGCATGGTATAGAAGAGTTCGACATTGTTCGTGGTAACACTCTGTCCAACCCAGGGTTACTTGAAAACGATGAACTGAAAAAGTTCAACGTTATCCTTGCTAACCCTCCGTACTCGATTAAAGCGTGGGATCGTGGTGCATTTGAAAGTGATCCTTATGGTCGAAATTTTTGGGGTACACCACCACAAGGTTGTGCTGATTATGCATTTCAACAGCACATTCAAAAGAGCCTTGATCTAGTTAATGGTCGTTCAATTTCACTCTGGCCTCATGGGATTTTGTTTCGTGATGCTGAAACGGCAATGCGTAAAAAAATGATTGAGCAGGACCAAGTTGAGTGTGTAATCGGCCTTGGTCCAAACCTTTTCTACAACTCCCCTATGGAAGCTTGTTTGTTGATCACTAAAACAAATAAAGAAGAGAGTAAGAAAGGTAAAATCTTAATCATTAATGCGGTTAAAGAAGTAAGACAAGATAAAAATATTGCTTACCTAGAGAAAAGTCATATTGATCGCATATATAACGCTTATAAATCTTACTCAGATGAAGAGGGGTTTAGTAAAGTTGTCACGATTGATGAAGTGTTAAAACACAATGCTAGTTTGAATATGGCGCTCTATGTGAGCAACGTGGATAAAAGTAATGAGCGCTTGTCTCTAGATAATGCAATAGCTAATTGGCAATCCTCATCAGAAAAATTAGCCCAAAGTATGGCCCAATTATTTAAGGAATTAGATTAAATGTCACACCTATCAATCGATCTTAATAATTTGGATAAATCCGACTGGAAAACATACCGCTTTGATGAAATTGCTAAGAATATTTCTGAGCGTGTCGATCCTAACAATACAGACCTCACGGTATATATTGGTTTGGAGCACTTGGATTCTGGGTCTATACATATCAAACGTCATGGCTCACCAGGTGATGTAAATGGACAAAAGCTCAAATTCTACAAAGGTGATGTTATCTTTGGGCGTCGACGTGCTTATCAGCGTAAAGCGGGCATAGCAACGACGGATGGATTTTGCTCAGCTCATTCTTTGGTATTGCGAGCCAACCCTGATGTTATTTTACCTGAGCTATTCCCGTTCTTCTTGCACTCCGACCTTTTTATGGATAGAGCGGTTGATATTTCAGTTGGCTCTTTATCACCTACGATAAACTGGGGGACTTTAAAACATCAAGAATTCTTAGTTCCGCCCAGAGAACTACAAAAATCATTTGCAGAGTTGTTGTCCTCGGCATTTGAGAATGTCTCTTTTTCGAAAAATTTAGGTGCAACTCTTGTTGATACTAGTAAAGATGTTATTGCTAATATGCTTAAAGAAGTATCGCAGAAGTATCCAGTCGCTAAATTGGGAGAGTTGGTCAACATAGCAACTGGAAAGCTGGACTCAAATGCAGCAACTGAAAATGGTAAATATCCTTTTTTTACATGTGCGCCTACTACTTTGCAAATTGATGATTATGCATTCGACTGTGAAGCTTTGCTGTTAGCCGGGAATAATGCTGCTGGGGTATACCCTTTAAAGCATTATAAGGGTAAGTTTAATGCTTATCAGCGTACATATGTAATCACTATTAAGGACACGGAAAAGATAAAGTATGAATATTTACTAGAGGCGTTAAGAAGTCATTTAGATTTATTGAAACGCCTGTCGGTAGGTAGCTCAACGAAATTTTTGACGGTTAAAGTAATTAAGGACCTCGATATTACTCAAGCACCTATTAATGAGCAATTGTCACTAGTGGAAAAGTCCAGATGGTTTTACGACGCTCAAAATCGATCAGATATTAAAATTCATGATTCTAAGAAAGCTCTAGACCTAATAAGTAATAAGGTGTTTTAGATATGGCGTTTACCGAACTAAATAGTGTTGAGCACTACATTATCCATCAAGTTAGCGGGGTGAATCTAAATGAAGATCACGTGTCTGAGTCTGCTCCTAACTATGCACTGCAATGGCAATACCAATCACCAGAGCGACTTGAACGTGGAGTGAATGAGGTTTTGGTTGAATCTGAATTAGTTGAGGCGTTAGTGCGTCTTAATCCAGAGATTGAAGCTAACCCGCATCTAGTTGATGAAGTAATACACAAACTCCGCGCTATTTTAATTTCGGTAAACCAAATTGGCCTTGTGAAAGCCAACGAAGAATTTTTCGCCTGGATGACAGGCGAAAAAACCATGCCTTTCGGCGAAAACAATCGCCATGTGCCCGTCAAACTCATCGACTTAGAAGATTTGACTCGGAATAAATACGTGGTGACTAATCAGTTCCGTATCCATCATCGAGAAACCAAAATCCCTGATGTAGTTTTGATGATCAATGGCATCCCTGTTGTCGTAGGTGAAGCCAAAACTCCAATTCGACCATCAGTGAGTTGGTTAGATGGCGCTAATGAAGTACACAAGGTTTACGAAAACGCCGTGCCTCAGCTGTTTGTGCCTAACATCCTCTCTTTTGCTACCGAGGGGAAAGAACTGTTCTATGGCGCAATTCGCTGTCCACTAGAATTTTGGGCCCCGTGGCGTGTTGATGAAGATGAAGACTCAAAAGGTTTAGGGCAAGTATCTAAAGCGTTAGGTTTGACTGAAATCGGCAAAGAGCTGACAGATCTACTCAGCCCAGTACGCTTGTTAGACATTATGCGTAACTTCTCTTTGTTTACTACTAACAAGAAGAAGCAACGTATCAAGGTTATTCCTCGTTTTCAGCAATACGAAGGTGCAAACAAAATTGTTAATCGCGTAATCGAAGGTAAAATCAAAAAAGGTCTAATCTGGCACTTCCAAGGCTCAGGTAAGTCGCTTTTGATGGTATTTGCCGCGCAGAAGCTGAGACGTGAAGCTCAGTTAAAAAGCCCGACTGTCATCGTACTGGTAGACCGAACTGACCTCGATACTCAAATCAGTGGCACTTTTAATGCCGCTGATATTGCCAATGTTGAATCAACAGACAGCATTAAAGATCTTCAAAGAATGCTTGAACGTGATACACGTAAAATCATTATCTCGATGATCCACAAGTTCCGTGATGCAAAGCCAAACATGAACGAGCGCGACAATATTATCGTGCTGGTGGATGAGGCGCACCGAACTCAAGAGGGCGATTTAGGCCGACAGATGCGAGCTGCGCTCCCTAACGCATTTTTGTTTGGCTTAACAGGTACTCCCGTTAATAAAGCAGAGAAGAATACGTTCTGGGCATTTGGCTCAGAGGAAGATAAAGGCGGCTATATGTCGCGTTATACCTTCCATGACTCTATCCGTGACGAAGCCACACTGCCGTTGCACTTTGAACCACGTTTGGTGGATGTTCATGTAGATAAGGAAGCGTTAGACAAGGCATTTAAAGAGTTCAAAGAAAGCGCGGCATTAAGTGATGAAGAAGCCGATGCCCTTAACCAGAAATCAGCCAAGATGTCAGCTTTTCTAAAATCGCCAGAGCGAGTCGAAAAGATCGTAGAAGATATTGCCATTCACTTTATGGATAAAGTAGCACCACACGGCTTTAAGGCCATGATTGTTACACCAGACCGTTATGCATGTGTGCAATATAAAGAAGAGCTAGATAAACATTTCGATGAAGCAGCCAGTAAGGTGGTTATTTCCACCAGCGCTAATGATGATTTTGACTTTAAGCAAAAATGGGGAGTTGATAAGAGTCAGCAAGAGAAAATTGTTGATGAATACAATGACGCAAGCTCTGAACTCAAGATTCTAATCGTGACAGCAAAACTGCTGACTGGTTTTGATGCACCTATCTGCCAGACTATGTACCTCGATAAGTCCATCAAAGATCATACGTTGCTCCAGGCTATCTGTCGTACCAACCGTCTTTACCCTAATAAGACATTCGGTTGTATTGTTGATTACTTCGGTGTGTTTGATGATGCGGCAAAAGCGCTAGAGTTCGATGAAGAGAGTGTGCAACAGGTTATTTCTAACTTAAGTGAGTTGCGAGAAAAACTGCCACAGGCAATGCAGGATGCTCTGGCTCACTTTAATGGAGTAGATAGAGCTTTAGAAGGCTTTGAAGGGTTAGAGGCCGCTCAAAACGCCATTGGTGATAACGATAAGAAAGATGCCTTTGCACTCGATTTTAAATATCTAGCCAAGCTATGGGAATCGCTATCTCCAGACAGTGCTCTCGACCAATACAATGAAGATTACAAATGGCTTGCTCAAGTGTATGAGTCAGTAAAACCCGCCTCTGATAATATTGGTAAGCTACTTTGGATGACCTTAGGTGCTCAAACTACACAGTTGATTCATGACAACGTTCATGTAGGTGATGTGCATAACCTAGAAGAGTTTGTCCTTGATGCCGATGTGATTGAAAACATCTTTAACAATCCTGACCCGCGTAAAACCAAACAGTTAGAAAAGGCATTAGCTAAACGTTTCAAAGATCGTGGTGATTTGCCTGCATTCAAATCACTTAGTGAGCGTTTAGAGGAGCTGCGAGACAAAGCTGAAAAAGGACTAATTGCCTCAATAGACTTCGTTAAAGAGCTTTGTAAGATTGCCAAAGAAACCGTTCAAGCTGAAAAAGAACTGGATGAAGAGCAACAAGAAAAATCACCAAAAGCCGCTCTGACAGACTTGTTCCTAGAGCTCAAAGATGACCAGACCCCAGCAGTCGTAGAGCGCATCGTGACTGATATTGATGCTATTGTACGCGTCGTCCGTTTCCCTGGCTGGCAAAATACAACGGGCGGTGAGCGTGAAGTTCAAAAATCACTTCGTAAAGCTTTGCTGAAATACAAACTTCATACCGACCAACTGCTGTTTGATAGAGCGTATGGGTACATTAAGGAATACTATTGATGACTAGAGTTTTGGAGTGTCTTCATGCAAGTACTAGATGATATTTGGTCTTCAATAAAAGGTAATGCAAAAACAAGGTACCGAGACCCTTTAATTGGTACTTTTATTGTGTCTTGGGGTTTCTGCAACTGGGATAAGTTAGCACTCCTATTTTGGGGAACAGCACAGGTTGAAGATAGAATCAGGTCTCTTGCTGAGAGCATGTCTGTTGTTACTGATCCTAGCTTAGTATTCACAGATTTGGATTTGATTATTTTTCCTGTGGTGATCACGGCAGGCTACTTGTTTCTTATGCCCTGGGCTTCGTTATGGGTGAAAAAGAAGCAAGAGAGAAGCATTATCTCTCAACATACCCATGCGGTAGATTTAGATATCGAGCAGGCAAAGAAACAATGGGAGCTCAACAAAGAAAAGCTTCGTTCAAATCCGGAGAAAGATTTTTTAGCGAAGGATGTTGAATTAGATATACAACGAGAAAAAGAGCGTTTAGAGCGTAGAAACAAGATAACTAACTACATTGAGAAAAAGGTTGAAGCTGCTACTTCATTAGCTGAACAAAACAAACTAGATCTCGAAAACAAGAAAAGGTCAGATGAGAAAGAACGATTGGCGCTGCAAGAAAAACAGCGTCGAGACGATACTGAGAAACAACGTTTTGAAGAACAGACTGCTATCCATCGTGCAACTTTGGCGTCAAATCGTTTTCCAGCGATTTATTACTTTATGGATTTACTTTCAACATCCTTAAAACAAGATAACGTAGTATTATCTCTATCAGCCCTTTCCTCTTGTGTCGCAGCAATTTTTGGCTATGAAACTGTAGATGACTTAATCAATGATAAAGAGTTTCATAATGATAATTTAAAGTTGTTGAAATATATCGTTTTAGATGATGATTTAACGAAGAAGCTTGACACTATCTGTGATCAAGAAGCTTCAGAAAATGAAGATGTAACGCCAGATTTACTATTTGACCATATTTATGGCCTTTTTGATAAATTACCATATGAGTTATTATCAGAAGAATCATTGGCAGAGACGATTTCTGAAAGAATCAATGCTGATGCATATGAGATACTGCAAAGTGATGAGTTGTCAGGTCCTATGGCTGAGACAGATACGATTTTTGATGAGATAACTCTAGAAGTGGACGCTTTTTCTTTGAATGTAAGTTTTGATGTAAAGTTAAGTGGTTATGCAAGTGGCTCACATAGAAGAGAAGAGGGGATTTACGGACAAGATCTTACTGTCCATGTTGAAGCAAGCTGTCTGCCAATATTAGGGTCATTTGGTTTGAAGGACTACGAACTAGAGATTAGTGGCAGTCCTAGGGATTATGGCGAAGACTAAAGGTCAAGGAGCTTTTTAATCAGATCAACTCAGGTGTTTGACTACTTTGGGACCGAACTTTTAGCTATGGCTTGTTGTATGTAATACCTAAGGTAATACATTTAATTTTATTTTGTTATAAAATCTATAACAATCAAGAAGTTATTATGCAAAGTATGCTGTCTCACTCCCGCCACATTCTAAAAGGTCTGATTTATCAGGCCTTTTTTCATATCTGAAGGTTCTACAAGATAGCACTAGCCCACACTGGAGCTAACACATGCTATCAAACCATCGTTTACCATTTCTCAAAGCTTTGCGGCGTTTCATTTGTTAGAACACTGCGAGGTAACCAAATTCATCCATTAAAAGTTCAGATCTACTCATTCCTGTTGTACATAAAACCAACCATATTGTACTAGCAAGCTAGTGGAGTAAATACTCGGTTGTGAAATGATAGATTACATAATTCACCCTGTAAAATAACATTTTCGATATGTAGGCTAATTTTTGTCCCCTCTAGGGAGAATCAGTAAAACATTCATATTCATGCTGTTTCAAACTAGCCCTAGTGGGGCATTCTCATAAGGATTACTAGAATGAAAAAAGTATTGTTAGCCTCTTTAGTTATTGCATGCTCGACACCAGCCTTAGCGAATGTTGATATAGGTCCAGATACCGCAGGTTATCGTCTGGGCTTCACAACTAACAGAGGTGAAATGGAATTAAGTGGTGGTGGTTTACCTACCTACAAGCAAACAGCAACCTTGAAGGGAGTAGAGCTAGGGTATGACTTTAATAAAATCGTCGGTGTCACCGCTTCATTCTCTAAAGGTGATGAATCTACTTCTACTTTTCGTGACTCTCGTTTTACTACTGAGCTTGGTTATACCTTTCTTATCGGTGATAGCACAGACTTCACTATTAAACCTTATGGCTCTCTTGGCTATGAGAAGGGCACAATTAAAGGTGACTCACAAAACCAGGCCCTAGCTACTGATTCCGTCTCTATGTCTGGTTTTACGGCAGGTGTTGGGGTGAGAGCAACCATCTTTAAATATGGCTATATTGGTATAGAGGAAAGTGCTATCGCTGGTGATATTGCAGGCGTGGATTGCACTGTCACAAATACTCGATTCGGTGTTGGCGCTAAGTGGGATTTCTAAATTAGTCCGTGCTCAAGGATGAGCTTCTGTATTTAGCGTTATCAAATCAAACTCTCCTCGCAATCCACCATTCCTACCTAATACTCTATCGCCATATGCAATCAAGATGGTTATTATGCCTTTAGGGAAACTTTTGGGTATTAGCATGGATGTAAACCTCTCTTTTTACGACGAAAATGCGGCTCAATTGGCTGAGCAGTATGACTCAGTTGATTTTGAATCTGTGCACAGCAGTTGGCGTTCATACTGGCCTCTGTCTGGTAGTAGAGTGCTGGATGTTGGTGCAGGTTCGGGCAGAGACGCCCAGTGGTTTGATTCACATGGCTGTAAGGTTGTCGCTATTGAGCCTTCGGCTGGTTTTCGTCAGTTAGGTCAACAGCGTACTTCGGCTAAAGTGCGCTGGGTCGATGCCCAGCTTCCAGACCTTAGTAACCTAGACGCTTTATCCTATAGCTTCGATCTTATTCTTGTCTCAGCGGTGTGGATGCATATTCCTGTGCCTAAACGTTATCAGTCTCTTTGCTCATTAGTGGAACGGTTAGCTGAAAGGGGCAGAATTGTCATTACTCTACGTCATGGTGCGTTCGGTGATGGGCGTACAAGCTATGGCGTCTCTCTTGCTGAGTTAGAACAACTTGCTCAACGATTAGAGTTAGTGGTTTGCCATGTTGAAGATACTGAAGACGGGCTCTCCCGGACAGGGTTGACTTGGCAAACAGTGGTATTAGAAAAAGCATCATCAGTGCAAAGAAAGAGGAAGTAAGTCGTGTCTCTTGAATTCTATGTTGAAAAGTTCCAGAACCTGAATATGAACAGTGCTGGTGGTAAGAAAAGTCCGCACAAGGTGTGCATGCTGCTGACCGTTATGGATTTAATTCAAGCGGGCCATCTAGTAAAGAATCGAATTGAGTTCAACCAAGCAGTGAAAGATCGCTTTAGCCATTACTTTGATAGTTTCGCCCAAGGCAATGACCGTAATACTCCAGAGAACCCGTTTTACCATCTCAAAAGTGAAGGTTTTTGGCACCTGAGTTATCACGCCGGCTTTGATGAGACAAACACCAAAAGGTATTCAGCCAAAGCGATAGCGTATGCCTATTTAGACCAAGAGCTATTTGATTATATGAATAGTTCTATCGTTTCAAATGAGTTGAAAGACGCGCTTGTGGCGAACTTTGCCGATCTTCCATCCTTGTTCCGCCAATGGCTGCTCGATATTGGTAAGTCTGAGAAAACGGCGAAGAACTACGTGGGAGCGATTCGAGGCTCTATCTCAAATTGGCTCGCAGATATAGGTGAACTCGAACAACCACTCACCGAGGTTAAATCTTATAAGCAGTTTATTCGTTATGAAGAGCGGGTAAGACAGTTGGATGAGTTTAAGATTCGGGACTCGCGCGGCAAAGGGATGTATAGCGCGGCGCTAAATCACTACCATCAGTTTCTAGCCGATCTATCTCAGATTGATGTTAATGCCGATGTTCGCGGTGTTATGAGTGATAAAAAGCTCACAGAAACTGAAAAGACGATTTTGATTAATACTCGAATGGGGCAGGGGCAATTTCGATCAAAGCTGATCGAAATGTGGGGTGGCTGCGCGGTGACGGGCTATCGAAACACACAGCTTCTGCTTGCTTCACATATTAAGCCTTGGCGCTGCTCAAACAACCAAGAAAGGCTTGATAAGTTTAACGGATTGCTACTTGTTGCCAACTTAGATAAGGCGTTCGATCTCGGCTTTATATCCTTTGATGATGGCGGCAAGGTGATGATCTCAAAATATCTTGAAGCGCCGGATGTTCTAGGCTTGAGAGAAGGGATGTCGTTTAATATCAGACGAGAGAACAAGCCCTATCTTGGCTACCATCGTGGGGTGTTGTTTAAAGGGTTCTAACCTTGTTCTTGAATCCAAACAAAAAAGCCAGACATCGCTGTCTCGCTCTTTATCAATTCTAATCTTTACGTCTAACTATCGACGGAAGTTTCGACCGCGTGATGATTTCGCTTTGTGCGCAGATGCTGCCTTAGCTTGCGACTTCAAGATAGACTCAACGGTCAAAGCCATTGGCTCTTTAGGTTTATCAATCAAAAAGAAATGACCGCAATTCTGTCAGTGTTGCAGCGTAGTGAGGTTAGCCTACTTATACTTGTCCATTATTTTTTCGAATTGTCCATTTTGTTTGATAATGGCGAGCCCTTGATTAAATTTTTCAAGCAAGATCTTAGATCGCTTAGGTATCGCTTTGCCCGCTAAGACAAAATTTTGATTCTTAAAAAGCGGGAGATGATGAACCGATATTTTCTCTTTGAACTCACTGGAGGAAGCAGACAAGTGATAGCTTGCTACTTTTTCGCCAATAGGGAAAGCATCAATCCGATGTTTGAGTAATTTGTCGATGTTTAACAAATCATCCAAAGCGACCTGAATGGGAACACCGGCCTCTTGAAAGAGTTTTACGTGCGCATAGCCCTGTGTTGCGCCGATTTTGTAGGACTTTAGATCATCTAAATTAGACCAAGAAAAATTAGCATCAACATGATACAGAAACACTTCTTGTGTGACGAGGAACTCATTGGAGTACAGAAAAAACTTGTCTCTCTCTGGTGTTTTTATCCATGGAAAGGTGATATCGGATTTTCCAGACTTTACCTCTTCATAGGCCCTTTTCCAGGGGACTCTTCGTAAATTAACTTGATAACCTACCGCTTGGTAGGAGGCGATAACCAGCTCTTCCGCAAGTCTCGCCTCTGCGTCACCAGCGGAAGTGTAAGGAGGGTACTCTCCAATTGCAGCGGTCAAGGTCATTGTGTGTGCCGAGGCGCTGATGAGGAGTGTAGCAACGAGATAGAGTTCACTTTTAGATATCAATAACATTCCAATAGTCATTTCAGAATGAGGACTTATTAAGAATAGCCTATCTAATAAAACCCGGTGAAAGCCAAATATTCAAACAGGGTTGTGCTTGAATTACGGTCACTCATCAACAAGTCTGGATGACTAGCACGAATACTCTTGGTCTTATTGATGATGTTTTTATCATCAACTACGCTTTCATGAGTCTATTTGTATGTGTAAGGAAGACAAAATGCGCAGCTTAGTCAAAACCTTTTTATATCTGACCGTTCCTCTACTTTTCATCAGCTTTGCTCAAGCTAACACTGTCAAGCTAGCCAATGGCGAGTGGGCGCCATATCAATCCAAATCACTTAAGAACGGTGGCTTTATTACCCAAATAGTGAAAGAAGCATTCGAAGCAGAAGGCTATCAGGTGGAATTTACTTACATGCCATGGAAACGAGGCTTCGAGGAATCCAAGACGGGCAAATATGATGGTTCGTTGATCTGGAGTAAAAACCCAGATAGAGAACAATTTTTTAATTACACCGATGCGGTTATTACATTGAGTACTGGCTTGTTCCAACAAAAGAGTAAACCAATCAGCTGGAGCAGCAAAGAGGACCTCAAGAACTTCAAAATCGGCGGCGTAACAGGTTATGCCTATGGTGTCGAAGATATGGAGAAAGCCGGACAACTCAACATACAGCGTATCGCCAGTGCAGAAAATAATTACAAAAAGCTAAGTGCAGGTCGTCTCGACATCGTGTTGGAAGATATGGACGTGGGTATGGAAACCATTACCAAGCTCAATTTAACCGACAAGATCGAACCAAATGCAAAAACATTGTCAGCGAGAGACTACTTCGTGATCATTTCTAAGCAATCACCTCGCTCACAAGAGTTGGTTGATGCCTTCAACCGAGGACTGGCAAAACTTAAAGCTGACGGCAAGTTGGACGCATACCGTAAGGCGTCAATCAAAGGTGAGTACAAATAGCCGATACTACAAACACAATATCTTGAAAAAAGGGGATGGAAATAACATCTCCTTTAGGTTTTCTCTGTCATCCACATCAGTTCACGCTCTATCGCAGCTCGGTCCGAGACTTGTGAAAGATCTCCAAGCTTTACCTACCGAGCTATTGTTTAATGGTAGGGGAATTATTCCTATTTATGCTCTGTCTAGTTGAAGCTACAGCATTGTTGGCTGCAAAGCCAAGTAGTTTGGGTATATTGAGTCTGAAACCATTTAAGGAAGCGATGTGTTTTATTTATTGTTGATTGCTTTGGCAATGGCTGGAGAAGTTCTGCCTGAAGGACATAACCGATTTTATGCGATAGGAGAGGGGCAGCCGCCCATCGTGCTGTTAAGAGAAGAGAGTGGCTTGTGGAACGCTAAAATGATGGATCACAAAAACCTCGAACTTATCCCTCAAGGCCTGTTCCACTTAAATGGCTTGGCGATAGGCCGTAAGGCGGATGGCGAGTTCGATTACTACGATATGTCTGAAATCCTTTCGATAGAGACGATTGCCGATTTAACCGAGCGCGATCAGTTTGATGTTCAGAGTGGGCAAATCTTTGTCGATCATAACTATCAATCGATGCAAGGTTTTCACGGATTACAACTGCGTTACTCGCCAAACGATATTCGCAGTGAGAGTGTTTATGTCACGGTCGTTTGGCAGATAGAACTCGACAATGAAATGATTCTCCCTGAGAGTGAACATAGAAAGCTAACCGCGAGTGATATAGAGAGTTTTTCTGAAACTGAACTTAACGCTGCACGCAATGAAATATTTGCTCGCCATGGTTATATCTTCAAATCTAAACCGCTTACTTATCTATTTTCTGCCACCAGTTGGTACCAGCCTAAGACGAAAGATGTCACGCTAACAGAAGTCGAAAAGTACAACGTCGCGTTGTTGAAAAAGCATGAGTTACAACGCGCTACTTCGTCGCAAACGAACAGCCAAAATCAAGAGCCTCAAAGTCATAGTGATGACTACTTGATGCCAGATTCTGATCAACGGTTATTGAATAAAGCGGAGTTGATGACGTTGAGTTCACAGACTCTGCGCTTGATGCGCAATGAAATCTTTGCTCGTCATGGCTATGTGTTTAAATCTCGCGAACTGAACGAGTATTTCTTAACAAAACGTTGGTATGCCCCGTTATCCAACACGGTAGAGTTGTCTTCGATAGAAGCTCAGAATGTTGCTTTGATTAAGTCGGTGGAAGAGAGTAAGAAAGTGCGATGAGTAGTGTTACAAGGAATAGTAACAGCCACACCGCGTTGGTCTGGCTGTTTATTGTGTTGAATCCGCGAGCGATTTAACGGCGGAAATTGCGACCACGTGATGATTTCGCTTTGTGCGCTGACGCCGCTTTAGCTTGCGACTTCAAAATAGACTCAACGGTCAACTCCATTGGCTCTTTTGGTTTTAGGCCATGCGGAAAGGTGCGAGCGCGAGGAGGCAAGTCATACTCTTCAGCTGATGCGCGAGGCATACGCTTAAAGCGGTAAAGATAAAAGTTCTCTAGCTTCTCACGTGCCCACTCGGTTTTCTTTAAGTACTTAACACTACTCGCAACCGAAGGCTTGGTATTAAAGCAGTTAAAGCGCATTGCGGTATCAAGAATGTCCCAACCATAGAAATCCACCAGCTCTTGCAGCATGGTTTCTAGCTTAAGACCGTGCAACGGGTTGTTCTGTTGCAGTTCAATTCTTTCTTCATCAGTCATCATAATAAGCTCCTGGTTTCTACTTACCTAGCTGGTGGTTGGGTGGCTTTCGAGTTCGATAAAACGATGGTTGTTGGCCCGAACAGTAATAGGGGGCGGATACTAGCAGAGTTGGTCATTTTTCCCTAATCATCCACTAATAAAACATTCCCCTAAGCTTAGACATGGTTTTAGATATCTATAGTGTTGCTTATTTGTTTCTATTTTTAGAGGATTGTATTCACTTTAGGCTAATAACTCATTACAATTTGCTTTCTTACTGCCGGAGCGCAGTACTATCTCGTAGTCACTTTTAAGGATGTAAAGTGTTATGACCAACCTGTCATTTAAGAACAAGATCATTGCCCTTATTGTTGCAATCATCACCCTCACTATTGCGACGTCATACTTCAGCGTAAACCATTTCATTAGCCGCTATATTCAAGAATCTGATAGCCAAAATATTACCCACAATGTTGATCTGGTTAAGAAGAAGATCGAAACCGAACTCAGCAATAAGCTTTCGCTCGCCTCTAGCCTGAACTTCAGCATGATGGATATCGCAGAAGCCAAAGACAACAGCGGCTTTGCTCAAGTGGTGAAGGTGGTTAATGGTTACGCATTTGATGATACAGGCAATATGAGTGATGAAGATGCGCAGGTTTTCATCGACTTGGCTGAGTCTCATGGTGATGAGTTGGCCATTAGCCCAGTGACCAGAACGGAAGCAGGTTACCAAATCGTATTTTCAATCAAACGTGCCGATGACTCGGTTGATTTCTTCACCTTAGAGCTAAACGAGTTCGGGGCGATCATTTCTGAGTATGCCGCCCAAGGTAGCTATGCCCAGTTGATGGCAGGTAATGCGACCATCTTTACCAATAAGCAAGGTGACAACCTAACGCCGATTCAACGCCAGATAGAGTTTGCAGGCCAATCATGGCAGTTAGTCGGTTATATCGACTTAGATAACATTCAAAGCAATACCGATAAGCTCAATTGGCTGATCACCTTAGCGCTGCTAGTCTGCGCAGCCATTATCATCACCGTCAGCGTGGTAGTGATTAATTACTCCTTCAAACCTCTCAAGCGTTTACAAGATGTGGTCGCGGATTTATCGCAAGGTAACGGCGACCTAACTCAGCGTTTAGCCGTAGAAAGAAACGATGAGATTGGCACGATTTCGTTGTCTATCAACCAGTTTATTGAAAAGCTTCAGCACATGTTTGTTGATGTTTCTCGCTCTTCACAGGCGATTGATAGTGCGGTGCACAATATTGCTGAGCAGTCGGCCTCAAACGTTAAGACGTTAGATCAGCACATACTGGAAACGGAGCAAGCGATCACGGCGATTGAAGAACTCAGTGCAACCGCCGCTTCTATCTCAGACAGCGCTGATAACGCAGCTAAGCTGACAGAAAGTACCAATCAATTTGCTGAGCAGTCTAAACAGACCGTCAATAACGCGGTAACCAGCGTGAATGCTTTGGTGAATCAGGTGTCTGCGATGTCTGAAGTAACCAGCACCATGAGTGAAGACACCAAGCAAATCAGCAGCGTACTGCAAGTGATTGGTGAAATTGCCGAGCAGACTAACTTACTGGCGCTGAATGCCGCGATTGAGGCTGCTCGCGCAGGTGAGCAAGGTCGCGGGTTTGCTGTGGTAGCGGATGAGGTAAGAGCGCTGGCTGCAAGAACGCAAGATAGCACGTCTCAGATCAACGAGATGCTCGCTAAGTTAAGATCAACGACAGACAATGTCGTCAATGAAATGGATGCAACTCGTCATAGCTGTGAGCAGACGGCATCGAACACCAATCAAGTTATGGACTCGCTTAACCAAGTGACGAACTCTGTGGTCGAGATGAATGACCTTAATGCCTTGATTGCAACATCAGCCATGCAGCAGAGCCAGGTGACCGGTGAAGTGAGTACTAACATGGCGGCAATTCAAGAGATTGTAAGGTTGCTGAATAACAACGCAGGAGAGGCGCACTCGGTCTGTGAAGAGCTGCGTGAAACCTCGGTCGACTTATCTCAACTTGTCGGTAAGTTTAAGGTTCAGTAGTTTTAGATAGAATAAATAACGCCACCTTGACCGGTGGCGTTTTTGTTTAGGGGGAGGTTTCGACTAAATTGATAACAGACTAGCTGTTGATTAGCTCAGCTGCTTTCTTCATTGCTTCTTTGGTTGAACACTCAACCACGTTCGCGTTAGCAAAGCGCTGTGCATCTTTCACTTGAATGTCGTGAGCCAAGATAACCAGTTTAGCGTTAGCCACGTCTAGGTCGGTAATGCGGTTCTGAATGCCGTTTTGACCTTGTGTTTCTACCTTAATCTTGATGCCTGCTGCAGCGCCTGCTTTCTCTAGCGCTTTCGCTGCCATAAAGGTGTGTGCTACGCCTGATGGACAACAAGTTACGGCTACTACGTCGTACTCGCCTTCACCAGCTGCAGGAGCCGCTTGAGCTTGTACAGGTGCTGCTTGTTCGATTTCTTCTTCTGATTCTTCCGCAACTGGTTTCCAGAAGCCTACGATAAGAGCGGTCGTTAGCGAGCCTAGCGCAATACCCACCACGTACATTGGGATGTTGCTTGATACTGGCGCCGTGATTAGGCCGCCCCATGGTGCGTGCAGTAGAACGTCTGTTAGGAAGCCGAATACACAACCTACGATACCACCCGCCACGATTGAAGGAAGCACGCGCATTGGGTCGTTAGCTGCAAAAGGAATCGCGCCTTCAGAGATACCGATAGAACCCATGATTGCGGCTGCTTTACCTGCTTCTTGTTCTTGCTTAGTGAACTTCTTCTTGAATAGGAAGGTCGCTAGCGCCATACCTAGAGGAGGCGTACAGATTGCGATGCCCACACCGCCCATTAGCCATGGTTGAGTATCTACTTGAGTTTGAGCAAACAGGGTTGCCACTTTGTTGATAGGGCCGCCCATATCGAATGCCGTCATACCACCAAGAATCGCACCTAGTACTACTTTAGACGCGCCAGCCATTGAAGCTAGGAACTCGTTCATAGACGCCATGAACAGTTTGATTGGCTCACCGATACCCCAAAGAACGATACCAGCAGAAACCAGCGTACCGATAAGCGGGTAGATGAAGTAAGCGCCAAGTGCCGTCATGTTAGCTGAAAGAGGGATCTTCTTAAGTTGGAATACCACGCCACCAGCAATAAAACCCGCCACGATACAGCCTAAGAAGCCGCCGCCCATATCCGCCATGATGCCAGAAGAGATCATCGCTGGCGCAAGTGCTGGTTTGTCTGCGATTGAGTAGCCAATGAAGCCACCCAAAATGATTGGGAATAGCACCAGACCTTTAATGCCGATGTTGGAAATATCCGCCAGTAAGCCGTCAGCCGGAACCGCACCTTTACCTGATGCCATTACCGCCAATGCCAGAAGTACACCACCCGCAACAATAAATGGAAGCATATGAGAAGTACCGAATAAAAGGTGTCCTTTCATGGTGCTGAGTAGTTTTTTAAAATCGCTATTGTTAGTAGCTTGAGCTGTTAGGGTACTCATAATTACTACGCCTTATGAATTGATTAAAATATTAAGGATTTGTTGTTCGTCTTTCGCGTTTTGGATCTCTTCAATAAACTCTTCACTGAATTTCCCGAACAGTTCTTGAAGGACATAAATATGATGATCGGCGCCGTTATCTGGTGAGGCGATCATAAAAAACAGAGTTGGTTTAATGCCGTCTTCATCGCCGTATTCGATGCCTTCACGCTTTACGCCAACAGCGATAGCTGGGTTGGTTACGGCTTGGCTTTTGGCATGTGGGTAAGCAATGCCATCCATAGAGGTAATGCTTAAGGATTCACGCGTTTCAATATCATCTAAGAACGCGGATTTATTATTAATGCGCTGGTTGTCTAGCAGCATTTGAGCAAGCTCTTCAAACACTTCTTTTTTATTATTTGCTTGAAGGTTGCCTGTAATTAAATTGACGTTTGTTAGTTCAGTAATCATCTATTTTTGACTCATCAGTGCTTATGCAATGGAGTCAATTTAATCCTTGCCGCCAAACTCGGAAATAGTAAAAAAAATCCAACTACTAGACTTTTGTATCCGCTAATTTTAAGTGTGATAAACGTCATTTTTAACCTGTGCGGATGCTCACAAAATAAATTTAAATCAACAGCTTAGATAGATATAAAAAAGCCCTGCATAAGCAGGGCATTGTGTTAGTGCTGACCTTGGGGGGAAGGCAGGAGCACGTTGTTAACTGTATGCGCGAGCGACTCGACCAGCGCAGTCAATGGTGTACTGCTTAGCGAAAGCTGGAATAAACACCGACTGGCCTTTTTCGATGACGCATTGTTCGCCACAAATGTGGGTCAGGACCATGGCTTCATCGAGTGGTAGCAGTATTTCAGCGCCTTGGGTTTCAATTTCTCGTTGCTCGGAGTGTTCAATAATGGCGAACTTAAAATCTTCGACCGGAATAGGGTACTCTAGCATGCCATTATCTTGAGTAGGCTCTAGCAGCAAGCTATCAATGCGTTTTTCATTAAAGCGGGTGCAAGAGACTAGCTCTTTGACATCCATATATTTTGGCGTAAGTCCAGCGCGCAGGACGTTGTCAGAGTTCGCCATGATCTCAAGCCCTGTGCCTTTGATATACGCATGAGGCGTTTCGGCATCTAAGTACATTGCTTGGCCGGGTTTTAAGGCAATGACGTTAAGGATCAATGGAGCAAACAAGCCAACGTCGCCAGGGTATTGTTCTTCGAGCTCAGTAATCAGGTTAAACAGTGGCGTCGGCGACAGCTTGGCTTTCATGATAAGCATCATCAGCGCGACTTCTTTTTGCTCACCTTGCAGTGATAGCAATCCTGCAAAAAAGCTCGCTAGGCCATTCGGGGTTTGATCGCCCGATAAGTCGTTTACCAGAGAGTTGAGCTCAGGAATATCAAGGTAGTTGAAATGCGCAAGGATCTCGCTAATCGGCCTAAAGCCATTCATCGCCGTATAGTCGGTTAACGCGTAAACCAGCTCTGGCTTATGGTTGGCATCTTTGTAGTTGCGGTTACTTGCAGAGAGCGGAATACCTTGCTGCTCTTCTTGTTCAAAACCAAGTTCGGCTTGTTGTTTATTTGGGTGGACTTGGATAGAGAGCGCTTTTTCAGCGGCGAGTACTTTAAACAGGTACGGCAGCTCACCAAAGCGGCTTGCAATCTTGTCACTTAAGAACAGGCTAAGGTTTTGGCTGATTAGGTTTGAGAGTTTAGTCTGCTCAGCGCCTGTATCAACCATTGAGCAGCCATTTGGATGAGCGCCCATCCAGATCTCGGCTTGAGGTTCACCCGCTGTATTCGCAGTACCAAACAGTTGAGTAAACGAAGATGGGCTGCCCCACGCGTAATTTTGAATCACGTTGGTCATCGGGTAAAAAACGCGCTCAAGCAGCGATTCAGTATTGATAGATAGTTCAGACATTGACATCACCATAAAGAGAAAAGTGGCTTGGACGCGTTGCCCAAGCCAATATCAGTAGGAAGGATTAAGCCGCAGCGGCTGTGTATTTCGCTTTACGAAGGTTCTTTAAGGTGATGCAAGTTAGCGCTGTAACACCCGCACCTGCTGCCATACATAGAAGGGCGAGCAGTGGGTAGTTCATTGCGCCAAGTAGAGCGACAACCGGGCCACCGTGAGCAACGCTGTTAGTGATGCCAAATGAGAACGCCATCACTGCTGCAACCATAGAGCCCAGTACGTTGGCAGGGATCACCGACATAGGGTCTTGCGCCGCAAATGGAATCGCACCTTCAGAGATGCCAACTAAGCCCATTGCGCCTGCGGCTTTACCTGCTTCAATTTCAGAAGACTCGAACAGGTCAAACTTGCGCCCAAGTACAGTAGCCAGAGCCATACCCAGTGGAGCGACAGGAATTGCACACGCCATTGCGCCCATAAATTGAGTTTGGCCGCTCGCGATCATGCCGACAGAGAATAGGAACGCGACCTTGTTAAATGGGCCACCCATATCAAAGCCAGCCATGCCACCAAGTACGATACCAAGTAGAACCACGTTACCTGTGCTCATGCTGGTTAGCATTGCGGTTAAGCCGTCCATTAGGCTTGCGATAGGCGCGCCGATGACAAAGATGAACAGACCTGCGATAAACAGAGAGCCAGTGATTGGCGCAATCATGATTGGCACAAGTGGTTGAATAAACTTGTGGTAGTTGATTGAAGTGATCCACTTAACGAAGTAACCCACTAACAGACCAGCGATGATGGCACCGATAAAGCCAGTACCTGCGTCAGCGCCGTAAAATGAGCCATTGTTGGCAATCCAGCCACCGATTAGACCTGGAGTCAGAGCAGGGCGGTCAGCAATCGCATAGGCGATGTAACCGGCAAGAATTGGGATCATCAGAGTGAAGGCAACCACACCGACTTCTAAGATTTGGTTCCAAAGGCTGCCATCAGGAATAGCCATGCCAGCTTCAGTTGGCTCCCCACCGACTGCTAAAGCAAGAGCAATAAGCAGACCACCCGTTACCACGAATGGGATCATGTGTGATACGCCGTTCATTAGGTAACGGTAAAGATCAGAACGTGCTTGAGACGCTTTCTCTGTAACAGATTGAGGCGCGTTGGTGGTTTCAGCTTGGTAAGCCGGAGCATTCAGCGCTTGTGTAATCAAACCTTCCGCATCACGAATCGGCGCTTTTACGTTGGTTTTGATCACTCGTTTACCGGCAAAGCGCGCCATATCAACTTGTTTATCACAGGCGACAATAATCGCATCAGCGCGAGCAATCTCTTCTTCTGTTGGGCTATTCTTCACGCCGATAGAGCCGTTGGTTTCGACTTTGACCTCAAAGCCCATAGCGTGTGCGCCTTTCTCTAAAGCTTCAGCCGCTAGATAGGTGTGGGCAACGCCAGCAGGGCAACCAGTCACGCCGATGATGAAACCTTTCGTGTTCTCTAAAGGTTGCTTCTCTTCTGCTTGAGGTTTTTGTAGTAGTAGCTCAAGCGCTTGAGCTGGGGACGTCGCGTTGATAAAGCTTTCAACAAAACCATCTTCAATCAGTTTAGAAGAGAGCTCGGCGAGCACTTCAATGTGGTGGTTATCGCCGCCATCAGGAGAGGCAATCATAAAAAACAGTTTTGATGGCTGGCCGTCATCTGCGCCGTATTCAATGCCTGCTTTGTGAATACCAATCACCACAGCGGGTTCAATTACCGCAGCACTTTTTGCGTGTGGGATGGCAATGCCATCTTCAAAGCCAGTGTTACCTTCGGCTTCGCGCTTTTGGATATCAGCTAAAAAATCTGCTTTGTTAGAAATGCGACCTTGTTGGTGCAGAACCTCAATCAGCTCTTCAAATACCTCTTGTTTGGAGGTGGCTTGCAGCTCAAGCTTAATTAAATTTTCATTGATCAATTTGGTGATCATAGTGGACCCCTAATGCGTTTCTTGTTTTGTTAGGGGTATTCTGAAATCTATCAGCAATGCTCTGTAGTGAAGAAAAAATGCATTTACTGGAGGATTGTTGCGTCCGTTTTAGAGTGTGATTTTGATCGGCTGCGGAGCGATTTTGGGCTTGGTGTTGACAAGGTCAATGACTTTCCTGTCCCTTTATTTATATGGGATACGTCGATTTTGTTTGTTGGTTTTATGCGGTGTTTATGTGAATTTTTAACTGGAGTTTTATTGCTAAGGCTGGATTTTTGTAACCTAGATCTCGAATTGTGATTTTGCTCAATAGCGCTATGTTTCACTAAGGAGTATATCTAGGCGATTAGCACTGTAATGTGCGGACTTAGCTTGTAGTTAGAGATGATTTAACATGGTATTTCATGACCTAATCTCGTCGGTACTGAATGAACGAGAGCCTTTTCATAACATCTGGTTTGCCGGGGATTTTCATACGCCTCCGCCGTTTAGCTATCAGGTTAACTTTCCGCGTTTAGAGCTAGTACTGGATGGGGAATACATCAATGAAATTGAAACCCATGAGCGCAAAGTGACCAGTATTATTGCCAAAGCGGGCGATGCGATCTTTGTCCCGCCTAACTGCTGGAATAAACCAGACTGGGATACCGACTGCTCGGTACTGAGTATGTTATTTGGTCGCAGGCAGCTAGGGCTAAGCTTGGTCAGTAAACGCAAAGGGGAGGCGAGCTTTTACGACATTCAAAAGCACAGCATTCAAACCCGTTCAGGCTTTGCCATTGATAATATTTTAGAAGCGCTGAGTGCACTGGCGCGAGAAAGTAACAAGAAGCCAATGGATGAGCTATTGCTGCAAGCGCTGCTGCAATACAGCAAAACCATGCTCGATGCACCAGTCGAGAAATCACAAAGTCGTGTTCAGGATCTTTATCAGGGTATTTGTATCTACATTCAAGAGAACTTCCATCGCCAGATCACCCGAGACAGCATCGCGACTCGCTTTAGCATTTCATCCAACCATCTTTCTCGACTGTTTCGTCAGCAAGGGCATATGACGTTAGCTGACTACATTACCTGGGTACGTATTGATCGCGCTAAATTCATGCTCAAAAAATACAACTTTAAGCTCAATGAAGTGTCGATGCGTTGTGGCTTTAAAGACGTCAACTATTTTTGCCGAGTGTTTAAAAATCGCACCGGAAGAACGCCAACCGAATATCGTGGCTCGGCTTAAAGATTAGATAAGCAAGATTTGAGATTAAGACAATAACTGAGACATGGAGTACATCAGCAGCGCTTGAAGATCGACGCTGCTGCGTGTGAGTTTAAGTCTCTCAGGCAGTTGCTCGCAAAGTAGGTTTCGGGTGAGGTTGGTGGCCGCGATGATCTGTTCACGAGTCGGTTTGGCTGGCATTACCAGTGCTATAGCAAGGTAAACATCGCCCATTTGTGAAGCCCAATCAATCGGAGTATCACTGGAAATTACCGCAATGGCAATATGGTCGATGTTATCAAACATCACATGGGGCAGGGCGATGCCCGGAGTGACGCACGTAGAAGAGCGCTCTTCACGTTTAATAAAAGCGAGTAGCAGCTCGTCAGGATGCCCTGGGTGAATCAACTGCGCCAACCCCTTTAAACACTCAAATTTGGTTAATTCAGTGTGGGCCTTAGCGTAGTGCCATTTGGTATCACTCGCCGGACACAGCTGAGGTAGACGCTCTGAGAGCTGGCTGGAAAACTCATAATTGATCTGCGAGCCAATCAGGGTGTAATGGTCGGCAATCACATCTTTTAGGACAAAACAGGCGAGCTCCGCATCCATACCTACTGCCGTGATTTGGCAGAGATCACCTTGAACCAAGCCCACTTGAAGCATTGCCACGGCCTTAGTTAGGTCAGCGCTTCGATTGCGGGTGATGTTGATGATCTTAATTGTACTTTTGAACTTCTTGGCTAAGCGACGTAGTGGCTGGGCGATATGAGCATTTGATTCGCTGCTTTCGACTAAAAAGGTGATTTGATATTCGTTCATAATTAACGGCTTACGGCAGATAATCGTTAACGGCAGTGCAGTAGGAACACTTTATCAACATTGACCAAAACGTCTTCAATAGAAACACGAATCGCGTTACAGCCTTCAAAGCGCGCAGCTTGGTCAATATCAATGTCAGACACAATTAGCACTCGATCTGCCAGAGCAATATCTTGCGGTGAGAGCAGATTTTCGATGCCCATTGCACCTTGTGTTTCGACTTTGATCTGGACCTTATATTTGGGCGCAGCTTTGATAAGAGCATCGGCTGCCATATAGGTATGTGCAATGCCTGTTGGGCAGGCGGTGACAGCGACTATTTTCACGGTGTTTCTCGGCTTGTTATTTTTTCGGATATTAGCACAGCATAAAACGCTGGTTTTGATTTGGCACCATGATTCGACAGACGCATATCACAGTTTGGTGTGAGTGTTACAATAATCCAGTTAATGGTGTTTTCGTCCTATATCTAACACCATGGTCGCTGGTTAATCTATGTTCGAGCGTGAACATTGCAAGGTAAATACAATGGACATTACTAATCTAATTGAGCCAGAAACGATCTGTTTGGATCTTAAGGCCACAACCAAAGATGACGCGCTCAAAGAGTTAGTTGAATTGCTCGATGCGGCAGGGAAGTTAGCCGATAAAGAGCAGTTTTTAGCCGATTTATGGAAACGTGAAGAGATCGGTAACACTGGCTTTGAAGACGGAGTCGCTATCCCTCATGCAAAAAGTGATGCGGTCACAGAGCCTGCTGTCGCAGTGGGTATCAGCCGAACGGGCATTGATTATGGCGCGGAAGATGGCGAACTGTCGGATGTGTTCTTCATGCTTGCGTCACCAGATGGTGGCGATCATCACCATATCGAAGTGCTAGCACAGCTCTCTACCAAACTCATCGAAGAAGAATTCATTAGTCAGTTAAAAGCGGCGCAAAGTGTTGAGCAGGCGCGAGAGCTTTTAACCGATATCCAGCAACCAAGTCATGAGTTTTGGGACGATGAGCCTTTGCCTCTGCCAGAACCATTAAGTCCGTGGAAGGTTCGTTTAGCCCATATTAAAGAACACTTGCTGTTTGGCACCTCGCACATGATCCCCTTTATTGTCGCTGGTGGGGTGCTGTTGTCGCTATCAGTCATGATTTCCGGTCATGGCGCAGTACCAGAAAGCGGCGTATTGGCCGATATCGCCAAAATGGGCATTGCAGGTTTAACCCTATTTACCGCAGTGCTTGGCGGCTATATCGCTTATTCGATTGCCGATAAGCCGGGACTCGCGCCAGGCATGATTGGTTCTTGGGTCGCAGTTGATCAGTACCACACCGGATTCTTAGGTGCAATTGTGGTCGGTTTCTTCGCAGGTTTTGTGGTGCGAATGCTGAAGAAAATCCAATTGCCCGATAGCATGACTTCTCTCGGTTCTATTTTTATCTACCCCCTTGTCGGCACCTTCGCTACGTGTGGTTTGGTGATGTGGTTAATTGGCTCACCAATATCGACGGCCATGGCAGGGCTCAATGATTGGCTAACTGGCATGGCGGGTGCGAGCAAAGTAATGCTGGGCACGGTATTGGGCGCAATGACAGCATTTGATATGGGTGGCCCGGTGAATAAAGTGGCGACCTTGTTTGCTCAAACTCAGGTTAATACCCAGCCATGGTTAATGGGGGGAGTTGGTATCGCGATTTGTACGCCGCCACTTGGTTTAGCATTAGCGACTTTCTTGTCGCCGAAGAAATTTAAACGTGATGAGCGTGAGGCAGGCAAAGCGGCTGGCATCATGGGCATGATTGGTATTAGTGAGGGGGCGATTCCGTTTGCAGCGGCTGATCCGGCGCGTGTATTGCCTGCGATTGTCCTTGGCGGCATTGTCGGCAACGTCATTGGTTTTATGTTCCATGTGCTTAATCATGCGCCTTGGGGCGGGTGGATCGTGCTTCCAGTTGTTGATGGCAAGCTTGGTTATATCGTCGGCACATTGGCAGGTGCATTGACCACGGCGCTGATTGTTATCTTGCTCAAGAAAAATGTTCTCGATGAAGAAGAAGAGGTTGCATTGGTTCGCGCATATCACGCAATAGATGGAGAGGGCGAGGCAGAGATCTTAGCCGTGACATCTTGTCCGTCTGGAGTGGCGCATACTTTCTTAGCTGCCAAGTCATTAGAGAAAGCAGCGTATACCATGGGTATCAAAATCAAGGTCGAAACCCAAGGTGCGAATGGCATCAACAATCGCATTACCGACAAAGACACTAAGAACGCGAAAATGGTTATTTTAGCTCATGATGTAGCGATCAAAGAGCCGGAGCGTTTTAAAGGAATGAAGACAGTCGAAGTTCCGACCCGTGATGCAATATTAAACGCGCGCGCCTTACTTTATAGTCGCCGCTAGCACTGAACAATATACTGCCCCCTTAAGTCAAATAGTCCTCCTACTATGATGCTCTTTGCTCCGCTAATTCGGCGGAGCTTTTTTATAGGTAGTTCTGATAATTAGAGATAATTCCTACATTAATCTGATTCGAAATAATGGCATAGTAGCGACTAATTTTTAGTGGTGTAGATAGCTCCCCAGAAATTATTAGTTTCTTTTAGATGTTTATAAGACGGAATTGTTGAAAATAGCCATGTAGGAATAAGGGAAGTGTGGTGAATTGCCGTGTAAGTAGTACCTGAACATTGAGTAGGAATAACCTTACGGCAGAAAGAAAAGTGACTTAAATTCAATTACTTGCGCTTTTTTTGTTATCTGTGGTGATTTGACATCCCTTCCAGTATTCATATTCTTGCCTTCCAACAGACGAGAGAAGGCAAGCATGACCCGTTTTTACCGTATATTAAATTTTGTTATGACTTTGGTTGCGCTATTTGTTGTTTCAGGTAGTGCTGCACATGCAGTGTACCCCACAACCAAATCAAAACCTTCAACGCTTACTTTTGGTGTTGTTTCAAATGGACTGTGCGGTAAGGAATGTAGCACTAAAACCAATACATTCTTTTCAATTAGTAATGACTATTTGACGAATGTCGCCTCGGCGATGAACGTTGAAATTAAGTTCAAGCCATACCCAAGTATTAATGAATTACTATTGGCTGTTGAGCGTCAGGAAGTTTTGGGCTCAGTCGGCTTCAGTCGAACGAAACAGCGGGAGTCTAGTTTTCTCTTTTCTAAGCCATTCTTTAGAAGTCGTGTGGCGGTTTGGTATACCGATGACTCACTGAGTGAAAACTCAGCAGCCGAGCTCAATTGGTCATGTGTAAAGGGGTCGTCTTATTGCGAACAGCTTGAACAAAATGGCATCAGAAAAATTTATTATGCTAAAGATTTGAACGAAGCTACCACCAGAATGCGCGATGGCAAAAGTAATGCATTCATCTCTAGCTTTGTTGTTCTTAGTACATATCTCGATAGCAATAACATCATCAATGGGATGGTCGATACACCCGAGTGGGTTGAAGGCGAAGATATTGGATTAATTACGGCAAAAGGTAATCAGTGGTTAATTGATGAAGTCAATCAGATTATTGATCTCGAGAAGTCTGGTGCAAGTGTGCGAACGATTGTATCGAACAACCGTTACCATACCATTGAACGTCGCTTAGCAAGGTATCTCGCTGTTAAAGGTAATGAGCGACCTATCACTTATAGCACTGCAGCGAACTCCTATCCGTTTTTATTTCGAGATGAAGATGGCGCCCTAGACGGCTTTTTATATGACTTTTTTGAGTTGTTAAAGTCACGTAGCGGGTTAGAGTTTGACTATGTTGAGCCGGCTAATAATGTGAAAGGAAAACTATCAGGCTTTCGCGCTGATATCGTGCCTGTCGCTTATACAGACGTGACAAACATCCCTAACTGGCAATTGACCAACTCTTTTATGTCCGTGAACTACGTAGCGGTAACAAAGTCAGGCGTTCCTGAACCGAAGCAAGGTCAAGAGAAAGTAGGGATTTTAAGCGGTGTTAATGAAAAGGGTCTCGTTCATTTAGTGGGGTGGCGAGATAGCCAAATCTCGCAATATACGGCTCTTTTGTCGATAGTGAATGATCTGAAAGCACATCGCATCGACGTTGCCTATATTCCTCAAGAATTTACTCATACTATTTTACTAAGAAACGATGCGAGCGAACTTGAGGTCGGTGAACGCGATTCACTAGAAGTGCATTTAGCGCTAGCGACTAAAAATAACCCCGAACTGAATGCTTTGCTAAACAGCCTTTTCACCAGTATTGATGCCAATGAACTGAAGAAAGTTATGCGTAGCCATCGCAGCATCAACTTGGTTAATGGTGTTTCGTCAGAAAATCTTTGGCAGATGGGCGCGGCAGTCTTTGCAGTTCTGTTGTTTTCTGGGTTATTTGCCTATTTCTTGATTTCTAACCTCAAGCTGAAGGTCGAGCTAGCGGAATCTAGCGCTAATCAAGGAGAAAAAGAAAAAGAGTGGCTTAAATCGATTATTACTGAACTTGATAGTTGGGTGTTCATCCATGATAGACACAACAAATTACTGCTGAGCAATTGTTCTCGTTATATAAACAAACAGTGCTTAGGCTGCACACTGAACGATAATTTTTCTAATCAATATCTAGTTGATAATAAAGAAGAAGTAGCAAAGGTTCTTAGTGGTCAATCTATCGTTGATTATCATGAAGTTAAGGGCTGTGACAGTAATCTGCGTCATATTGCTAGACAGCGTAAGGCAATTCGCTCGTTAACGGCCAATACCGAATATGTGCTGACGGTCCTCGATGATATCAGTGAGCAGAAGCAACGTGAGAGTGAGTTAATTACCGCACGTGAAGAAGCTCAGCAAGCAGTAATCGCTCGAGAACAGTTCCTAGCAACAATGAGTCATGAATTGAGAACACCAATCGCAGCTATTCAAGGCTCGCTTGAACTCGCGTCTCTAAGAGAGAAGCAAGGTCGAACTGCAGACTTGTTAGCGCAGGCTCAGAAATCTACACGTCACCTAAATGTGCTAGTGGATGAAGTTTTGGACTTTTCCAAGCTTAATGCACAACAGTTTATTTTAAACCCAACCAAGGTGAACTTACTTGAGTTGTTGTGTGAGTCAATACGTTCATATGAACAAGCGGCACAGGCCAAAGGACTTTTATACCAAGTAGAAATCAACCCTCTAGTATGTCGATTTGTTCTAATGGATGAAGTTCGACTGGTGCAAGTTCTTAATAACTTATTGTCCAATGCGATTAAGTTTACGTCATCTGGTTTCGTCAAAATTGAAGTCACCAGTACACAAGCCGAACTGAAATTAACCATTTCTGATAGCGGCATTGGTATGTCCACTGAACAGATTGATAAAGTACTTAAGCCATTTACCCAAGCGGATGCTGGGGTAACGCGACAATATGGCGGTTCAGGGTTGGGCTTGAGCATTGTTGAGAAGTTGGTGAATTGTATGGACGGGAACATGTCAGTTGAAAGTATTCCAAATGTCGGCTCAACCTTCTACCTTACGATTCCGCTTAAGTGTGTCGAGCAAGAAGATCGTCATCTTGCACAGTTTAGCTATTCAGAAGATTTACCCGTTGCGTTAAAGCAGTGGTGCCGTATTTGGGAAATGCCGGTGGCGACTGAGGGTGCCAATATTTCACTTAATGATCAAGGTCATGTAGTAGCGACGATTAATGGCAAATCGAAACGCCCAATTGCTATCGAAGAATGCCGTTACCCTAGCGTTATTCAGAAGCTATTAAGTCAATCTGATAGTGAGCCGCGTGAGCTTATTGAGAGTCGCTCTTTATCTGGGAAAGTGTTGGTGGCGGAAGATAATGGTATTAATCAAACCATTTTAAGAATGCAGTTAGATGAAATTGGTGTTCAACATCATATTGTTAGTAATGGTCAAGAGGCGATTGATTATCTCAACCTCAATCAAGATGTTTCGATCGTTCTTACCGACTTCCACATGCCAGTTATGGATGGTTTTGAGCTAACTCGACTGATTAAAAGTAGTGAAGTTCACGCTCATCTGCCGGTGATAGGCATTACTGCTGAAGATGCCAGAGTTGCAAATGAGCTGGGGCAGGCGTCAGGCCAAGATGCTGTGCTTTGTAAGCCCTACAGTATCGATGCATTACGCGTATTTCTGATGGAATATCTCGGTGATAACGCTGAAATGCCAAGTTGGCTAGTTCCATATAGTGAACACGAGCGCTCGGAATTTGCTGATATCTTTATTCAGACAATGGAGCAAGATCTAACGGTTCTTAATGGCTCGGACAGTTTGGGGGCTAAACGTAAGGCACTACATCGAATAAAGGGTGCGTTAGGGGCTGTCGGTATATCGGCGCTCGCAGAACAGTGTAAGCAAGTAGAAAAAACGTGTGATGAAGAGCTAGTCCACATGGTGGTGGATTTTATGCAAAAACTCGATGCAGAAATTGAAGCTACCAAAATGTGGAGGATGTCAGGTGAAGTTTAACAAAAATATAGTGCTGCTTGATGATCATCTTATTCAGTTAAAGATGCTCAAACGAAGCTTAGTTGCATTAGGTGCTGAAACGGTGTCTTGCTTTGACAACGTTGATGAAGCTTTAGCATTTGTAGAAATACACTCAGTAGATTTGATCATTTGCGATTTAAGCATGCCTCATAAAGATGGTATCGACATGCTACTAATGTTGAATCAATTAGGCTTCAAAGGGGAAGTTGCGATTATCAGCGCGATGGATTTACCTATCATTGCGACGGTGAAATCAATGTGTGAAGGCTTCTCTTTTGACCTAATTGCGGAGATATCGAAACCCTTTAAAGCAGAAGTGTTGCAAGAGCTGGTGAGTCATCAGCGTAGAGCCCCGCTAAGTGTTCCGCGGACACGCTATGACGTTACCGATGAGAGCTTTATCATCGGTTTAGCCAATGGTGAGTTATGTAACTACTACCAACCTCAAGTCGAGCTTCACACTGGCACTGTTATTGGGGTAGAAGCACTTGCACGATGGCGTCATCCGACGCTAGGCATACTGACGCCCGATGTGTTTTTGCCGATAGTAGAACGTTGTAACTTATCGTGCGAGCTGTTGGACATTGTCGTTAACAATGCTTTTAAGGATATGAAAGCTGGGCTGCTACCAAGAAATGTGTCCATCAATGTTGATCAGTTCAATTTAGAGCAACCTTACTTTGCTGACAGCCTCATTGAAAAATGTAATCAATCGAATATCGATCCGGCAAGGCTGACCATCGAGATTACGGAAGAGTATGCTTACAAAAAAAATACATCGTTATTTAAAAACTTAGCCAAATTAAGAATAAACGATATCAATATATCCATCGATGACTTTGGCACTGGGCATTCTACACTCGAAAATTTATATGCATTGCCGTTCAATGAAATAAAAATTGATCGTTCATTTGTGATGAACTGTGAGCAAGATACCAAGAAGCAACAAATAATTAAATTTATCTGTAACTTAGCCAGTGAGTTTAACACAAAAGTGATTGCTGAAGGCGTTGAAACTAATGAGTGTTGGACGCTGTTAAAAGAAATGAACGTTGACATTTGCCAAGGTTACTATATCAGTAAGCCAGTTCCAGTAGATGAAATAAATAATGAATTGCGAATTGATGATGAATAAGTTTAATATTTTGGTTTTTGATGACCACCCGCTAGTAGGGGTAGCGATTAAGGCAACCTTGAGCTTTATGAGTTGTATTAACTCTATATCTGTAGTTTATTCTTTAAAAAGTGCATTGGAAGCAACAAAGAATAAAGACATTAACTTTGTTATTCTAGATATTAATTTATCTGACGGAGATGGATATGATTTCTATCGACGTATTAAATCTCATGGTTATCAAGGTAAGGTGTTATTTTATTCAGCAGAAGAGAGCTCGTTGTATAGTGAGTTAGCATTCAAAGCCGGAGCTGATGGTTATGTCTGCAAATCGGAACATCAAGAAATTCTTCGTGATGCAGTTGAGGGGATCTCTAACGGATACACCTTCTTCAAGTTCAAGAGTGACAAATCCGGAATAGGTAATGAAGAGCGAGTTTCACTCTCTAATCGTGAAGCTATGGTAATGAATCATCTATTGAGTGGGAAAAACAACAAGGATATCGCTCACCTATTAAAAATTAGTGATAAGACAGTCAGTACTTATAAAAAAAGGCTTTTTGAAAAGTACAGTGTGAGTAACTTGATAGAACTGAGCAAGGTGGTGGATATATGAATATAAAAGACTATAAATGGAACGTGGTATTTAACGCAATTGCTCTCACATTTATATCCTATGCGATTACTTTTATTTTATATTCTCTTGCAGAAGTTGCTGAGAAAAAATCTAAGTTTGCTTATGCTACAGAATATATTGATAAACAAAAGCAACGATTAGCTTATACATCCCTTTTTGTAAACACCGTTTTCCATATTGATGGAGATAAGCTAAATAAAATTTATCATGAGAGCGGTAAGTATGGCCTAGATAGCTATATATACCCAATTATGGGAAAGAAATCAGAGTTAGAAGGTAAAGAGAAAATTATTATTCCTTCTATAATCTATGCATTTGGAAATATGAACTCATTTATAGGGCGAGAAAACTCACTCATCTATTATCGTTCGTATGAAAATGAAGGGAAATTGATATCATTTAGTAAACTTGAAGGCTTTCAGCTGAATGAGCATATGTTCAGCCAAAAACGTTGCCAGTTGTACAATTTATGTTCTCCTTATGCGACCAAGGATTCATTGTCTGATCGCTTGCTGGTTTCCAGTGTTTATAGCGATATCATCACTGGCTCTAAAACGATCACCTTGTCTAGCCCAGTTATAGTTGAAGGTGAGGTTATTGGTGACATCAGCGCAGATATTTACTTTGATGCATCAATATTGGCGGAGGAAGCCTCAATTTCTAGTGATGATCAAGGTGGCATGAATTACATTTATGTTGACTATCCGAAGTACCCAATGGGGGAGCTTTCTTTTCGCTCTTCTTATGTGATTGATAATAAATCGACACTTGTATTTGAGTTACCAATTAGTAAATTAATTTTTGATACAGTACCCATTTTCTTTTTGTCATTTGTTATCTCTTTACTGGTTACGATTCACTACATGCAATACAAACTTCAAAAGAAGCGATTTTCTGAGGTTTATGAAGAGTCTAATCGTGATGAGATGACGGGTTTATACAACCGTAAGGTGTTTAATACTCCAGAGTTTTTATCTGATACTCTGAATCAAACACTCGCCATCTTGGCAATTGATGGCAATAAGCTGAAAACGATCAATGACACTTACGGTCACCACTGTGGCGATGCAGCAATTAAACATATTTCAGAAGCGATGAAAGGCGTGTTTAGAGAATCTGATTATCTCGTGAGGGCTGGTGGCGATGAGTTCCTTGTGATCTTACCTGGTTGCCCAACACCAAGAGTCATGGAGCTTAAAGATAAGCTTAAAAAAGAAGTCGCGCGCAAAAAGGTACGCCCTTACAACATGGAAATTTCCGTCAGTGTTGGATTCGCGTTTAAGAAGCCTGAGGAAGAGTTGGAGTACGCTTTGATTGCTGCCGATGAGAACCTTTACCGTGATAAAGCGCAACCAAGCGATGAGCCTGAGAGTTTAGATAAAGCGTGCTAGGTACCTTCAATACCTAATGTTGCTAACTTAACCCCCTTTTTGATGATGAACAACGAGTTCAGTAAAGCCCGTTTGTTCATCAAACTCTCGATCAAAACTCATACTGTGATAACTATGAATGATGAGTTCAGCAGTCGTATCGATTAGGCAGCCTTCCATTAAGTGTCCACCAACCACTTCACCATTCTCTTTCGCGACAGAAAGGTGAATGTGTTGGTGATCTGGAGTTAGCGTACCCATGATCGAAACAATCTCAAGCAGCTCATTCAGCTGTAAGGTTTGCGTCGCCCCTGCCAAACGAATGTTGAATTGGCTGAAACAGCCGACGCAAGAGGCAATGCTGCCTGCTTGAATTTGACGCTCTTCAACCAAACGTTGAATCGATAACTTAAGATCATCACCTTTGACAAGGCGTACGGCGATAGGTGTAATCAAAATAGGTCTCAAAATATTAGTTAACAGAGTAGCGTTTGCCAGCCTTTGGTACTTGCTGTGATTCTTGTTGTTCAGGCGCGGAACCAGTCTCTAAATGCACCCATTTAAGTGCTCCATTGGTCTCAAAATCATTGGCTTCTTTGCACACCATGTAGTGCTCACCAACCTGTAGAATCGCGCCATCGGAATAAGCTTGATCTTGGTAGTAACAGACACGCTTCGCAATCTCAGAAGCGTTGATACCAATCACGGGTTTTGCTGGCGTAGTGATGATGTTTGCCATAGTCGGCCAGCTAAAAAGAGTCAAAGTAACTAGAATGAATCGCGTCATAGTCGTACTCCTAAATCACACCATACTTTCGTTCATAGCGTGGCAGCATACTTTCGTTGCCTAAGATACCGCCTTGGTGAACATAAATAATCGTCTTATCTAAGTTATCTTTATACCATGATTGAAGACAGCGCCACATCATAGGGTCATAGAGCAGGTCAAATTCAATGTCTGTCTCTGATAGGAGTTGCTGCCAAACGGCGTAATCTTGCTGGTAGAGTTTGCCGAAGTGGTGTTTCGTTTCTAGCTCAAGAATGGTCGGAAAATCACACTCGCCGAGCTCTTCAAATTGCTCAATCAGATATTCTTTTCCGCCTACGCACGGGCAAGTGAGCACTTCTATACCATGAGGTTTGAGGTATTTGTGCAGGAAAAGCGCGGTTGTCCCAGTACCTGAAGGCAGTGCGACGACAAATTGATGGCTGGGCTCAAAGCGGCTCCAAGAAAGGATCTCACTAGCAAGTTGGTTGATACCGTGTTTAGACAGTGTTGTTCGTCCACCTTCTGGAACGACGAGACAACGCTGATCTGGCTTACGTATTTGCTCAATGTAATCGGCTGGGTGTAGTTGTGAATCAGCGACAGGAATTACCTTTGCGCCCAGCTCTAATGCGCCGCGGTAGTTTCCAATCGGATTGTCCATCAACCAACTAGGGATGCGGTCAACATAGAACTCCAATTGCCATCCTTTGATAGCGGCCAGTGCTGACAATGAGTAAAGGCTGTTTGCTTGTGCGCTGCCATAGCAGATCAGCGTATTGAATGCTGAGGCTTCTTGCTCCAACAACGCCATAAACTTACGCGCTTTATTACCACTAAAGTGGCTGTGCAACTGGTCATCACGTTTAAGAAAAAACGCAATGTCATCAAATTGGTGTTGAGTTACAGGCGTGTTGGCAAGTTTCATCGGTTCGAAATATTGGAAAACGGGCGCTTATCTTACTTAATTATCGGCCGTTAGTATCAAACTGGATCAAACTTTATCGATGCCATACATCCTCTTGATTGATGATTTTGGATATCAAATTGCCATTGATAGCGCTGGCATAGGTCATCGACAATTAATAGCCCAAGTCCGTGACCTTCAGAATTCGGCGCTTCTTTTAGCCCTGAACCGTCATCAATAATCACCAGTTTGTCTTTGGAGATGTTAACCGTAATGATGCCTTGTTCAGTGGCCGCAATAGCGTTGCGCAGCAGATTTCCCAGAATCATGTTTATCACCGGCTCTGTGGCGCGGGTGACCGGTGAGCTATCAAAGGAGAGTTCAATCTCCAGATGTTTGCTTGATGCCTGAATAGCATTACTCTCAACAATCGATTCAATCTCTTCTTTCGTTATTTCCCTTAGAGGGGCATCACCCGTATTACGCTCGTAGCGAACAATTGATAACAGGGCGTCGACCATGGTGATCATTTCTTGTGTCGCGTCTTCAATTCGTTGAATTTGGCGGCCTTGAAAATCCGTTGATTCAGAGCGCATCAGCAGTTTGTTTGCGCCTTTGACTACCGTGAGAGGGGTTCTTAGCTCATGGCTGGCATATCGGGCGAACGCTTGCTCGCGCTTGAGCGTTTGATTTAGTTCAGAACGGTATTGGTTCAGACGGTTGGTTAACAAATGGAACTCTTGCGCTGATTGCGGCTGGATGGAAAATGCTTGCTCTACATCGATTGAATCTTGATTGAGTTGTTCGGTGATGTCGTTAAGCGGTTCGATGAGTCGAATCGATAATCGATAAAGAATGGTGCCAAAAACAAACATTAGAGTGGCAACAAACATCACCACGATAGCACCAGAGTAGACCAACTCATCAATACCGAATTCAACGCGATCGATCAGTGTAAGTAGCACCACGGGTTTTGTTTCACCTTGGTCGGTATATTGACCTTTTAACACCATATGGGAGAGTGGGTTAAAATCTTCGCCGACTTCCCCCAGATAGCTTTGCTTTGTTTGGAGGAACTCGCGATAAACCTCAGGGACCAAGGTCATATCGTTGTACGCGACAGTTAACTCATCCAGTTGGATTGCGCCATTTTCACCGTCTAAGAAGCGAGCGACAGCGGCATCCCTATCAATCAAAATGCGCCTTTCGCCCACTCTGTCTTCAGACCATTGCAGGGCAAGGTAAAAGATAAAAAAGCTCACGATGCCGACTGCGACTGAAACGGCAGTAAAAAAAATGGCTAAGTGTCCGGTTAAGGTTTTGGTGTTGGAAAAAGAGGCGTTTAGCATCAGAGCTCCTCTAAACGAAAACCAATTTTAGGAATGGTGGTCAGCATGGGTTTAGCAAAGGGTTTGTCTAATTGGTTTCTGAGCTGATAAATATGGCTGCGAAGCACATCATTATTAGGTTCACTTTCTTGCCAAAGCTTTTCAGAGAGCTCTTGGCGAGTGACCACTTCAGGGGCTTTTTGGCACAGCATTTCCAATATGGTGTAGGTGGTTGGATTAAGCGCTAATAGCTTGTCTTCTCGAAACGCTTGGCGAGTTTTCTGATCGATTTTCAAGCTCGCATATTTTAGAACTGTATTGGCTACTTGGCCGCGATAGCGTTTGATCAGCGCTTGAATACGAGCTTCTAAGATCTCTAAGTCAAACGGCTTAGTTAAGTAATCGTCCGCGCCATGTTGAAACCCTTTGAGCATATCTTCTCGGTTATCAAGCGCGGTGAGCATCAAGACAGGCGTGTTAATGCCAGCTTCCCTTAGCTTGTTGCAAACCGTCAGGCCGTCCATGCGTGGCAACATTAAATCGAGCAGGATAAGGTCGAATGAGCCTTCTAGTGCCAGTTGAAGTCCAAGTTCGCCATTATCTGCGTAATCAAGCTCCATTCCTTCACATTCGAAGTAATCAAATAAGATGCCTGCGACTTCACGGTTATCTTCAACCAGCAATACCTTGTTCATAGTGTTCTCTCGATGTTTGACCGCTTGATGATCTCAATTTAGGCGTGGAAAAAACGTGAACGACAAGCTTTCCACATCGCTATTGATAGATTTGCTGCACATAAGCGGTGAGCTAACTCATCGCAGTAGACAACCCGAATAACAGTGCCAGTAAATAGGGGGCGAATATGGGTATCGTTACTTCCGTTCCAGACTACAAAAACGCTGCGATAACGCTAAGTGTCATTGTGCCATATTTTAATGAGCAGGATGTTTTGCCCGAACTTCATGCACGTTTGACTGCCGTGTTAGATCAACTGCCAGATTCCAGTGAGATCATTTATATCGATGATGGTAGCACAGACGATAGTTTAAGCCTTTCGAATCGTTTCACCTCACTAACGTCATCAATTCAAAGCGTAGCGTTAAGCCGTAACTTTGGTAAAGAATCAGCGATGAGTGCTGGGCTTGAACATAGTAATGGGCTTGCCGTGATCGTCATAGATGCCGATCTGCAAGATCCGCCTGAGTTGATTCCAGACATGTTAGCCAAATGGCGCGAAGGTTACGACATCGTCAATATGCAGCGCTGTGAAAGGCTAGGTGAAACCTGGTTCAAACGCCAATCGGCTGCGGCGTTCTATCGTTTACTCAACTCCATGGTTAAGTCCGAAATCCCAGAGAACGTTGGTGATTTCCGCTTGTTAGCTCGTGAGGTTGTTGACCATATCAATGCTTTGCCAGAACGAAACCGTTATATGAAAGGTATTTTTGCATGGCCTGGCTTCAAACAAACAACCGTTCAATTCCAACGCGATGCGCGCTTTTGTGGCGAAACAAAGTGGAATTACCTCAAGTTAATTGGCCTTGCCGTTGATGGCATTACCTCATTTTCTATCCGTCCGCTACGTATCGCGACAGTTCTAGGTAGTTTGATTGCGTTCAGCGCTTTTATCTACGGCATGATGATTGTTGCTAAAACTATGCTGTTTGGCGACCCGGTCACAGGTTACCCATCGATGATGGTGGTGCAGCTCGCCCTTGGTGGAATACAACTTTTGTGTGTCGGTGTGATGGGGGAATACATAGGCCGTATTTTCATTGAAACCAAGCAACGTCCTCTTTATCTCATCCAATCAATTGAAGAAAAACAACCGCAACAAATATCACAACCAATGGAGAAAAGAGCGTGAGTTTTAACCGAGTTCATCTATGGGCAATTTTAGGTGCAGCCCTGTTTATTCGGCTATTAAGCCTTGGGGCATACCCACTGATGGATACCACTGAAGCGAGATATGGAGAGATGGCTCGCTTGATGATCGAAACGGGTAACTGGGTCACCCCTCAGTTTGACTATGGCGTACCATTTTGGGGCAAGCCGCCACTGTTTACTTGGATGAGCGCCTATGGCATTGAAGCCTTCGGCATTAATGAGTTCGCAGTGCGCGTCCCTCATTGGCTAGCAGGCGTGTTCGTCATCGTCGTAATGTCGATGTTTGCTAAGCGTATGGGGTATAGCGGGCTTATTACCGCACTTGTTCTCGCGACGTGCGGTATTTTCTCGATTGCAGCGGGCGCGGTCATGACGGATATGGCTCTGACATTAGGCATGACTATTGCGATGATCGGGTTTTATCTCTGTTGGCTGAGCTATGAACAAGGCAAGCCGAATCAAGCGTGGGGCTACATCGGTTTCTTTGGTCTTGCGATCGGGTTGCTGGCCAAAGGGCCGTTAGTTGTCGTTTTGATGGGGTTAGCCGTTGTTCCTTGGCTTATTATTCAACATGGTCTGTTGGGTGCATTTAAACAGCTGTGGCGACGATTCCCAATTGTTTTCGGCACGCTATTGATGTTTGTGATAGCGCTGCCTTGGTATGTGATGGCTGAACGCGCAACTCCGGGGTTTATTGATTACTTCATTGTGGGTGAACACTTTAAACGCTTCTTAGTTAGCGGTTGGGAAGGGGACTTGTATGGCAGTGCCCATGATGAAGTCCGCGGTACCATTTGGTTATTCTGGCTCTACTCTGCCGCGCCATGGTCGATCGTTTTACCTATATTGCTCTGGGTTAAACGCAAAGCGTTAGGTACCGCGATATCACTTCAACATGGTTTATTGAGTTTCTTAATCTTGTGGATGGTGGCTCCGCTTGTCTTGTTTACCTTTTCCGGAAACATTCTTCCAGCATATGTGTTACCCGGCGTCCCTGCCATTGGCCTGTTGGTGGCGATTTTGCTTTCAGCGACTGCGGAGGATCTTAAATGGTTCAAAGTGGTGTCGAGTATTGTGCCAATTCTGCTCATTGGGGCGGTGGTGTTTATTCAGCTGGGAACGGGTGATAAGAAAAGTGACAAGGTGATTTTTGCAATAGCGGATCCTAGTGTCGCCACCTATTACGTCGGGAAAAGACCTTTTTCTGGCCAGTTTTACAGCTTTGGTAAAGCGCAACAGCTGAGCGACGAAAGTGTGTTGGACTCGTTAGAAAAAGTGCAACTTATTGGACGCAAAGAGAATGTTGAGCTACTTGTACAAGAGAAGGCACTCAACTGCATTATAGAGTTTACGTCGAAAAGTCGTCGTTCTCTTTATCGATGCGAGGCTAATTGATGGCGCATCGAATACTAAAATTCGCACTAGTAGGAGGCATCGGCTTTATCGCCGATGCAGCTGCGTTTTCGCTGTGTTTTTATCTGTTTGAAATGCCGCTTATCACCAGCAGGCTAATTGCCTTTCTTATTGCCGCCACCGTGACTTGGTTTGGCAATCGAACTTTTACATTTGCAAGCCAAGACAGTGCATTAGCTAAGCAATGGCTTAAATTTATCAGCGTGGCGTGCGTATCCGCTATTCCTAACTTTCTCGCCTTTAAAGCAGTGGTGTTAGGACTTGGTCAAACGGGCGTGATGCCGATGGTCGCGTTGGTTGTAGGCGTGTTAGTCGGGATGGTAAGTAACTACCTGTTTAGCGCATTGTGGGTGTTCAAAAAAGCACATAAGTAATGACGGAATAAAAAAAGCCCAGAGCAAGTATGCTCTGGGCGGATACAAAAAACATAGGAGTTAATAAGAAAAAGCAGCGTAAATTAGTAGCCTCAGTAAGAAAACAAGTTTGACGGCCTGTAAACTTATGGGTTGTCCAAACCCTGAATGCTCTGCTAACTACACTTAGTAAGACTCGGCCTTTTCCAATCAGTTCCCTTCAATTTAAAAAAAATTAAATTTTTCTTCATCTCAACAAGTTACACGCTCTGGTCGGACCAATGCGCAAAAGTGTGATGTTAATAACTTGTTGCTTTGGTGTTTCGAATGTATATTTTCAAACAGTTGTTTAATACGAGTGATTGAAATGCCAGTGAGAAATTCTACTAAAGAGAAAATCCTTGATGTTGCTGAGGCTCTATTTGCAGAACATGGCTTCAAAGATACCTCTCTACGTACGATTACCAGCAAAGCGGGCGTTAACCTTGCGTCGGTTAACTACCATTTTGGTGATAAGAAAACGTTAGTAAGAGCGGTACTCAATCGATACCTAGAGGCATTTATGCCAGCGGTGCAAGATGCACTGATAAATCTGAACCTAAATGATCAATACGAGATGGCGGATGTATTTGAGTCATTGAGAGGACCGCTGCGTAATCTTAATGACGTTAGACCAAATGGAACCAACCGTTTTATGTTGTTGATTGGGCGCGGCTATACCGATGTGCAAGGTCATTTACGTTGGTTCATTACTACTCGTTACTCAGAAGCTTTAACGCTGTTTACCCAATCGGTAATGAAGGCCAATCCGAAATTGACTCAAGAAGAGTTGTTCTGGCGTTTGCATTTCACCTTAGGGACATGCGTTTTCACCATGGCATCAAGCCAAGCACTGTTGGAAATCGCTGAAAACGACTATGGAAAAGCGATGGACGCTAAGTCTGTTGTAGATCAACTGATTCCATTTTTAGCAGCCGGTGTTGCTGCTGAATAAACGAAAATCTATACCTATATAAAACAATAATATTGGACCACCAAATAGTGAACAAAAGGATCTGATTATGGGCTCTCTACGAAGAAAATGGGTAAGCGACCCAGCTTTCAAAATGTTTAAGAAAGTATTACCACCGCTATCAAGCACTGAAAAAGAAGCAATGGAAGCGGGAAGCGTTTGGTGGGATGGAGAGCTGTTCTCAGGTCGTCCAGACTTTACTAAGTTGCACCAATATCCTAAACCAACGCTGACAGCAGAAGAGCAATCGTTTATGGATAACGAGCTGCAAACTCTGCTTGAAATGTTGGATGATCATAAGATTGTTAAAGAAGATCGCGACTTGCCAGAAGAAGTTTGGCAGTACCTTCGTAAAGAGCGTTTCTTCTCTTTGATCATTTCTAAAGAATATGGTGGCCGTCAGTTCTCTTCACTAGCGAACTCGACCATCGTAACCAAAATCGCGACTCGCAGTATTAGTGCGGCGGTATCGGTTATGGTACCCAACTCTTTGGGCCCTGGTGAGCTTCTGTCTCACTATGGTACTCAAGAGCAAAAAGATTACTGGCTGCCACGTCTAGCTGACGGTACTGATATCCCATGTTTTGCATTGACGGGGCCAGAAGCGGGTTCAGATGCAGGCGGTATCCCAGATGACGGTATAGTTTGTTACGGCGAGCACGAAGGCAAAGAAGTATTGGGTATTCGTCTGAACTGGAACAAACGCTACATTACCTTAGCCCCTGTGGCTACCGTACTTGGTCTTGCATTTAAGATGTACGATCCAGATGGTTTAATGGGCGATAAGAAAGAGCTTGGTATTACGTGTGCTCTTATTCCTGCAGACCATAAGGGTGTTGAAATCGGTGAGCGCCACGATCCGCTTGGTTTAGCATTTATGAATGGTCCAACACGTGGTAAAGACGTATTCATCCCAATGGAATGGCTCATCGGTGGTCAAGACTATGCCGGTAAAGGCTGGCGTATGCTGGTGGAATGTCTATCGGCTGGCCGCGGTATTTCACTACCAGCATTGGGTACGGCGATTGGTCACCTTACGGCTCGTACAACCGGTGCTTACTCTTACGTTCGTAAGCAGTTTGGTATGTCGATTGGTAAGTTTGAAGGTGTTGCAGAATCATTGGGTCGTATTGGTGGTTTAACCTACCTATTGGAAGCGACACGAACGCTAACAACAACTTCATTGGACTTAAAAGAAAAGCCGGGCATTGTCACAGCAATTGCTAAATACCACATGACTGAAATGGCGCGTACTATCCTAAATGATTCAATGGATATTCATTCTGGTCGCGCAATTCAAGATGGTCCGATGAACTATCTGGCGGCGCCTTATCTAGGTATTCCAGTGGCAATCACGGTAGAAGGTGCAAACATCTTAACTCGTAACCTGATGATTTTTGGTCAAGGTGCGACACGTTGTCACCCATACGTACTGAAAGAGATGGAAGCGGCAGCGAACCCAGACGAAAAGCAAGGTGCAAAAGAGTTTGATGACCTGCTGTTTAAACATATCAAACATGCAATGGGTAATACCTTTGGTGCGTTTGGTGCGGCGTTAACAGGTTCTCGCTTTATTAAGGCGGATATGAGTGGTCCAACGCAGGGTTACTATAAAGATATGACCCGCTTGAGCCGTGCGCTTGCAGTCAGCGCCGATATTGCGATGGCGACACTAGGTGGCGATCTCAAACGTAAAGAGATGATCTCTGCGCGTTTAGGTGATGCCCTAGCTTACCTATACATGGCGTCAGCAGCGCTGAAGAAATACGAAGATGAAGGTCGTCAGCAGCAAGATCTCGATTACGTGCACTACGCAGTTCAGCACTGTTTACATAACGGCGCGAAATCGTTGCAAGAAGCATTCAGTAACTATCCACAAAAGGCGGTAGGTCGCTTACTTAAAGTGATCATCTTCCCATTGGGTAACCATTTTGCGAAGCCAAGTGATGATCTTACTGTGAAGCTGGCTGAAAGCTTAATGACTCCAGGAGCGCACCGCGACAGACTGACTCACTTATGCTTTGTAGGTCAAGACGAAAATGACAGTGTTGGCCTAATGGAAAATGCATTCTTGGCAATGTATGACATTAAGAGCTTAGAGCGTAAACTGATGCGCGCTGCGAAAGAGGGTAAAGTCGCTCGTAAAGGTCTATTAATGGATAGACTTGCGCAAGCGCTAGAAGCCGACGTACTGACTCAGGAAGAAGTGGACAAGATTGTTGCTGCTGACAAATTACGCTACAAAGCAATCCAAGTTGACCACTTTAGCCATGATATGAGCGAAGTTCGTACTCACGAAACATCAAAAAAGTCTAAAGCAAAACTGGACAGCGTAGCTTAAAGTGGGCGGATGCCGCTTTCGTTGAACAATAATTAGACACTTTATAGTAAAGGCACCCAATTGGGTGCCTTTTTGTTATCTCAGGGGCGAGTATTGGTTTAAAGTGCTCCAACCACTTGCATTTTAGCGACATTTTTACAGAAATTAGATGCGATCTCATGATGAAACTTTTATTCTAGCGGGGTTATTTAAAGGAAGTTGAATATGATCATCAAACCTAGAATTCGCGGATTTATCTGTACTACTACGCATCCAGTCGGCTGTGAAGCTAACGTAAAAGAACAAATTGCTTACACAAAAGCACAAGGCCCAATCAAAGACGCACCTAAGCGTGTACTTGTTGTGGGTGCATCAAGTGGCTACGGTCTATCTTCTCGTATCGCAGCGGCATTTGGTGGCGGTGCTTCAACTATCGGTGTTTTCTTCGAAAAAGAAGGCACAGAGAAAAAACCGGGTACAGCGGGTTTCTACAACTCTGTTGCATTTGAAAAGCTAGCTCGTGAAGAAGGTCTATACGCAAAGAGCCTAAATGGTGATGCGTTCTCTAACGAAGCGAAACAAAAAACAATCGACCTTATCAAAGAAGACCTAGGTCAGATTGATATGGTGGTTTACTCGCTAGCGTCTCCAGTACGTAAAATGCCAGAAACTGGCGAAGTGATTCGTTCTTCACTGAAGCCAATCGGTGATACGTACACATCTACAGCGGTAGATACAAACAAAGACGTAATCATCGAAGCAAGCGTTGAGCCAGCGACTGAAGAAGAGATCAAAGACACTGTTACTGTAATGGGCGGTGAAGATTGGGAACTTTGGATCAACGCGCTGTCTGAAGCGGGTGTTCTAGCTGACGGTTGTAAGACGGTAGCATACAGCTACATCGGTACTGAGCTAACTTGGCCAATCTACTGGGATGGTGCGCTAGGTAAAGCGAAGATGGATCTTGATCGCGCAGCGACAGCTCTTAACGACAAGCTTTCTGCAACTGGCGGCACGGCTAATGTAGCGGTACTTAAGTCTGTAGTAACCCAAGCTTCTTCTGCTATTCCTGTAATGCCACTGTACATTGCAATGGTATTTAAGAAGATGCGTGAGCAAGGTGTACACGAAGGTTGTATGGAACAGATCTTCCGTATGTTTAGCCAGCGTCTATACAAAGAAGATGGTTCTGCTCCAGAAGTAGATGATAAGAACCGTCTACGTCTAGATGACTGGGAACTGCGTGATGACATCCAAGAGCATTGTCGCAACCTATGGCCACAAATCACTTCTGAAAACCTAAAAGAGCTAACTGACTACGTTGAGTACAAAGAAGAGTTCTTGAAGCTATTCGGCTTTGGTGTTGAAGGTGTTGATTACGACGCTGATGTAAACCCAGACTACAAAGCAGACTTCGTTGCTATCTAATTGAAGGCAATAAGCTAAAAACAAAATCCGGAGCCATGGCTCCGGATTTTTTGTTTTAGGCAAGTGTTAGCTATTTAGAGGTTCATTGGCTTCGAGTCTATACTTACCTATACGGTGATTCACTTGAGATCCAATATGAAAACCTTATTCGGCTTCGCTTTTTTAATATTGGTTGTTTTTGCTCCAAGTAGTTATTCCAAGTCCATTACCATTGGTGTCGAAAACATTAATTATTATCCGCTCTATGCTTACGACGAATCCGTAGACGTCTTTACTGGATACGTTCCTGAACTGTTTGACACATTTGGCGAGCTATACGGATATCAAATTACCTACAAAGCACTGCCAATAAAGCGCTTATACAAAATGTTTTACAGCGGCGAGATCGATGCCAAGTTTCCGGATAGCGACTTGTGGAATCAAGAATCACGGTTAGATTATTCCATTAGTTATTCCACACCGATTATTGAGCTAGAAGAAGTGATGTTTGTTCAGCCTAAGGATAAAGAGCTGAAGCTGGACGGATTTAGAAAATTGGGTGTGGTTAGCGGTATGACCCCTTGGAAATTATTTCCTGTTATCGAAACAGGGCAGGTCAAAGTCCTTGAAGCGGAAAACCCTGAATTGCTGCTAGAGATGGTGTTCAAAGGCAGAGTACAAGGCGTGGTGATGGACCGCAGTGTAGGGAATTTTTTACTGTCGCAGATGGATGATGGTCTTAACTTGGCCATAAACACTTGGTTATTAGAATCTGAGGGTGGGAGTTACCACTTATCGAACATTAACAACCCAGAGCTGATTGCCGATTTTAATGCGTTTCTCTCTACGCATGCCTATCAGGTGAGAAAAATTCAAATAAAATATGGGATATCAAATCAACCCTTAGGTGTGAATTCAGTGCAATAAAAAGGCCGCACAGATGTGCAGCCCCTCAAAGGTTGTTTGGTTCAAGCTATTTGAACGTCGACCAAATTGGCGCATGATCAGATGGTTTCTCAATACCACGTAGTTCGTAGTCGACATCGGAATCAATACACTTCTCTGCCAGTTTTGGTGTTGCAAGAACCACATCAATGCGCAGGCCGCGATTATCAGGGAAGCCCTTTGAACGGTAATCAAACCACGAGAAACGATCGCTCACATCTGGGTGGATTTGACGGAAGGTATCGACAAAGCCCCAATCTAGCAGTGTCTTCAACCATTGACGCTCTTCTGGTTGGAAAGAACACTTACCTGTCTTCAACCAACGCTTGCGGTTAGGTTCACCAATACCAATGTCAGCATCAATGGGACTGATGTTGATATCACCCATCACGATCAATTGTTCATCATTACTGTGATGATCGTTTAGGTAAGTCATTAAATCTGAATAGAACTGGCGCTTGTAAGGGAACTTAGTCTCATGGCTGATGTTATCGCCTTGTGGGAAATAGCCATTAAGCACCGTCACTTTATCCCCATTATCATCTTCAAGGGCCACCATGATCATACGTTTTTGATGATCTTCATTATCGGTAGGGAAACCTTTTTGAACAGAGATAGGCTCTTTCTTACATAGCATAGCCACGCCGTAATGTGCTTTCTGACCATGGAAGTAGACTTTATAGCCCATTGTCTCAACGTCTTCGAGCGGGAAGGCTTCGTCATGGACTTTGATTTCTTGCAGACCAATCACATCTGGTTGATGTTTATCAATGACAGCTTGAAGTTGGTGAAGTCGGGCACGAAGGCCATTTATATTGAAAGAAATTACTTTCATTTCTGTTCCTTAGCTATGGCTGTTTTATTTTTTATTAGCGCAATACTAGCATCAAAGTTATGCGGTCGCGAAAGGGAAATAGCCTATCGTTTTTGTTAACAATTATTTAATCTTTCGATTGATATTCAACTCATTTATGGTGTAATTGATAACCACTTTTATTCACTAAAAGTCTGAAATCACCGAGTTTGCTAAAAGGATGTAATATGCGAACGTTATCTGTGCAGTGGAAAATCACACTTCTTGCGGGCGCGTGCCTGCTTATCACCTCTCTGTCGTTGATCGGTTTCTCGGTTTACAACGCGATTTCTAATCAGCAACAAATTAAAAAACAAAGTTCGGCATCGGTTATCGATAAGTCTGAGCAAATTGTTGAAACTCGCGCGTTGCTTAGTGCAACTGAAGTGAGCGAGTATCTCAATGAAGCCTTGTATCGAGCTGAAATGTTGGCATCAAGTGCCATGTTCCAAAAGAACCTCAGCGAAGAGAATTTTGGCGACAGTGAAGAGCTTCGAATTGCACTGGATGAAATGGTGCGCCGAGCAGTATTGGACTTCGAGAGTATCGAAGGGGCGTATTTAGTGTTTAAGCCAGATATGCTGGATGGTGAAGACAACAACTATGTTGATGCAGAGTATGTAGGCTCGAATGATAAAGGGCGCTTTTCGCCTTATTGGATGACGGCGGAAAATGGCGAAAACATAATTTCGAATGTTATCTCAGAAGCAAGCCTATCAGATGCAGTAAACAGTGAACGATTCTATTGCCCACTTGCCTCAGGAGATACGTGTGTCACCACACCACGTGTTATTACTCACGATGGGGAAACCTTCCTTACTAGCTCAATCTCTGTACCACTGATGGTCGAAGAGACAGCCATTGGTTTCTTTGGTATCGATCTTAGGCTCGATCCGTTGGCGAGCATTGTTGCCAATTCCGATACAGAGCTATTTTCGGGTAGCGGGGCGATCAACTTAATTAGCTTGGATGGTTCACTGATCGCAAGTGACGATACATCGCAGCAAGTTGGTCAACTGTTTAGCAGTAATATTATTTCTAACGATCAACTCACGGATCTGCTCTTTGGTCAAGAAGTGAAAACTCAGTGGAGCAAAGATGATGCGTGGTTGAGTGTATTTGCGCCAATTATGGTGGCAAATCAGACTTGGGGTGTACTCTTTGATATGCCACGTTCGAGCGTTTTATCTGATGCAGAAGAACTCGATGCAATTATCAGTCAACAAGTCGAATCAAGTGTTCAAACTGAACTTGTTGCTGGCGTTGCATTGGTTTTCTTAGGGTTAGCGACGATTGCATTTGCGGCTTCTCGTTTGGTTAAACCGATCCGTGAAGTAGCAGCTCGCTTAGAGGACATAGCATCTGGTGAAGGGGACTTAACCCAGCGACTAGACATTAAATCTCAAGATGAGATCGGTCAGTTATCCATTGGCTTCAATAAATTCTTAGATAAACTTCAATCGATCATTAGCGATGTTGTCGATACAACGTTGCAAATAGGAACAACGACTCAGCAATCGAGAGTCGCGGCCCAGCAAACGAGAAGTAGTAGCGACGCGCAATTCAAAGAGGTCGATTTGGTTGCAACCGCATCTGAAGAGATGACCCAAACCGCAAGTCTTGTGGTGCAAAATGCTGAAGTAGCAGTAAGAGCCGCCGAAAAAGCTAATGAAGTGGCAGCAAGTGGCCAAAACGTGATTGAGCAGTCTCAAGCTGAAATGATTCGCTTAGTGGACCGCATGACCGCTGCGGTACCTGTGGTTGAAGAGTTGGCGTCAAACAATGCCAATATCACTGAAATTCTCTCGGTTATTGAGGGGATTTCGGAGCAGACTAACTTACTTGCGTTGAATGCGGCGATTGAAGCTGCAAGGGCAGGTGAACAAGGACGTGGATTTGCTGTGGTTGCGGATGAGGTGCGTAACTTAGCAAGTCGTACTCAGGAGTCTGTAGGTGAAATTCGTCAGGTGATAGAGAACGTGCAAAATGGTACGCGTGATGTTGTTAGAGCAATACAAGATGGCAATGATTTGGCCAATGACTCAGCAGCGCAGGTGCAAAATGCCGCAGCAGAGCTAAGTCAGATCTTTGAGGCTATTGCATCCATCAACGATATGAACTCGCAGATCGTGAAAGCTGCAGAAGAACAGCAGTCTGTCTCAGCGGAAGTTAATCAGAATGTGAGTAATATTCGTGATTTGAGTGCTCAGATTTTAACCCAAGCGGAAGAGTCTGAGATGGTCAGTTCGCAGATTGGTGAACTCTCTTCTAAGCAGCAATCACTGGTCGATCAGTTTAAAGTCTAACCTTGTAAATTAAACTACCCCAACACAATAAGGGCTTCGAAATATCGAAGCCCTTATTTGTTTTCAATGAGGGAGGAAACCTAATCGAAATACCAGTAGCCTTTATTTATAAGCTTGGTGAGTAGAGCGATAGATTCATTAAGCTCAGAGCTATCGCAATAATCTATTTCCACTGCATCTTGGTCACACAATGCTTGTGCCAATTTTGCATTTGGGACATCGAAGGTTTCACCATTAATATAAATAGTCTCTAGGCGACCTTGATGGTACAGAGCTCGCAGCCCAGATACTTTTCTTAGCACCCCGCCTGAACGTAAATATTCACTCACTTCGATGCTGTGCTGTTCCTCTTCTGGCTCGACAATATCAAGCTGGTGGCGAGACTGACTCAACATAGCGCCCATAAATGCTTGAATGTCTTTCTCTGAGTTCAAAGCCGCTTTTAGCATATCGGTAAGTTTGGTGAGATCTTGGCTGAGTAATTCACCATTGTTGTTTTGCGTTGACTGCTCTGGGTTATGTAGGTGAACGTCACCAATATCATGAGCCAGTACGTAATCGGCAAAGTTGCTCAGTAGCTCTTGCTCTTTTGGTGAGCGAAAACCAATTGAATAACTCATGCTTGGTTCTAATGTATTACCTTCGTGAGGAAAGCCTGGTGGAATGTAGAGAATGTCGCCTGGCTCAAGCACTTCATCAATAATGGGATCAAAGCCTTCAATTTGTCTTAACGCGCCCGCTTGAATCGATTCTTTATATTGACCTTTATCGATGTCGCCAACTCGCCAGTGACGCTTGCCACTACCTTGGATAATAAACACATCATATTGATCGATGTGCGGACCGACGCCACCTTCTGGGGCCGAAAAGCAGACCATTAGATCGTCAAATAACCATTGAGGCAGCTGTTTAAATGCTTCAACCAATTCAGCAGAGCCCAAATGCCAGTGGTTACAGGCTTGGACAATTAGTTGCCAGTGGGATTCGTCCAACGATTCGAAGTGAGATTCTGGCAGTGGCCCATGAGTAGCTGACCACTGATTGTCTTTATTCGAAATAAAGCGTGAGTCGATCTCTTCTTCCATCGCAAGCCCAGCAAGCTCATCCGGGGAAATCGGATCAATAAAATCGGCGAATCCACCTTTAATCACGGTTGGTTTTTTGTGCCAATGCTCAGCTAGAAAAGCGCCCATATCAAAGCTTAGTTGGTACATGGTTGCTCCAGCTTACGCTCAAGATCAGACTGAACAATTTTTAATGCTTCAAGCGCGACTTTTGGATCGACTTCGTTGCTTTCGAATAGATAAATAAGGTCAACGGCGAGTTTGATCTCGTCAGGTGCTTGATCTAAGCCTGAGTTAGATGAAGACATTATTGGTTTCTCTCTCGGTAGGTGATCTGCTTTTCAATTTTAAGCTTGGCTTCTTGGCAGCGCTTGAGACGTTGCTCTGTAGTAAGAAGATCTTGCTGAGCAGCTTGTTGCTGAAATGGCGGAGCATATTGCAGAGCTAGCTCTTTGTCTCGAACCATTTCCATTAAGCGGCGCTCCCAATCTTGGTGTTGGGACAAGTGTTGGTAAAGCTCGTTAATCGGTTTTTGAAAGTAGCTTTTATGCTTAGGTTCGTTTTTGCGAATCTTGGTGGTCGCCAGTTCGCGCTGTATCGCACTGACTTGGGCAAAAAGACGCTCAGTGAGATATTCCGCGCGCATGGCTGTAAGCTTGCCTGCTTCTTCTTCCCTGATGATCGATTGTAGAGTCGATTGGGTCTCTTTCACACAAGGGACCAACAGTTTCGCTTTGCACTGGAAAAGTCGTTCGTCAAACAGTGCAAGGTGGTGCTCGCCTCGTTGCCTGTCGAGGCCCGCTGCTTGAACTGCGAGTTCTTCTAGTGTTGATTTAAGCTGGTTTATTTTGCTCATGGACGACGCCTTACAAGTTTACAAACCATGCTTCGTAAGCAAGTTTGACCGCGAGAATGCTGACTACAGTGACAAAAACAGGGCGAATGAACTTGGCGCCAAATTTGATCGCTGAATGAGCACCGACAAATGCGCCTGCCATTAAGCAAACTCCCATCGTTAAGCCTAGCACCCAATCAATGTGGCCTAAAATGGCAAAGGTAACTAAAGAGGTAAAGTTACTGGTAAAGTTCATTGCCTTTGCAAGGCCTGACGCCAACAAGATGTTAAGTCGGTATAGCGCCATTGAACTTACTGTCCAAAATGCTCCGGTTCCTGGACCTGCAACACCATCATAAAAGCCAAGGGTTAATCCTTGAGCGTATTGCTTTTTCTTAAATGTCGGGCATGGTTCTGGCGTTTCGTTGTTTACCTGACTCGGTGTTTTATGCCAAATGGTGTAAATAGCTGCAGCGAGAATCACGAGTGGCAAAATCTTTTCTAGCCACTGGGTGCTGATTAAGTCGACAAATAAGGTACCTAAAATTGCCCCAGTTAAGGTTGCGATGAAAGCGCGCCCCCAACACTGTGGCTTAAACAACTTCTTGCGGTAATAGGTGAATGCCGCCGTTGAGGAAGCAAAAGTGGCTGCAAGTTTGTTTGTACCTAAGGCAATATGCGGCGGTAGGCCTAATGACAATAGGGTAGGGACGGTGAGCATTCCACCACCTCCTGCTACCGCATCAATAAAACCGGCGAGAAAGGCGACAAGTGCCAACACCAACAACATGGTTGGCTCTAAAAATTCCATATAATGATTCTTCTTATATATAGGGCGAAGATTATTCTATTACTCGTTTAAACGGTGGCAGTGAGTCGAGCAGAGCACTACCATAACGCTTGGTCACCACGCGGCGATCAAGGATGATGACTTTACCAGAATCTCGTTCTTTACGCAGCAAACGACCCACTGACTGAATCAGCTTTTTGCTCGCTTCCGGAACCGTGATCTGCATGAAAGGGTTGCCGCCTCGATTTTCGATATATTCCGCGTGCGCTCTCTCAACCGGCGATGTTGGAACTGCGAAAGGAATCTTGGTTACGATGAGGTTCTCAAGCAGTTCACCTGGCAAGTCGAGTCCTTCAGAAAAGCTCCCCGTTCCAAAAAGGATGCTGGTTTTCTGACACTGAACAAGGGTTTTATGTTTTTTTAGGATCTCTGAGCGAGATTCTTGCCCTTGAACTTGTAATGCCCAACCTTGTTTAACGAAATCTGTTGAGAGCGCTTCTGCAACTTGATTCATCTGCCAATAGGATGAGAATAAAACTAAGTTGGCCTTTTTGTCTTCAATTAGGTTAGGCAATCTTTCAATAAGATATTCCGTAAACTGCGGTGCTTGCGGCTCGTACTTCATTTTCGGAACATGCAGCTCGGCTTGGTTTTGGTAGTCAAACGGCGAAGCAAGGGCTAAGAAACGCACACCATCATCTGGCTTTTCACTGATCCCAGCTTGACGACAGAAAAAGCTGAATGAATTTAGCGCTCTCATTGTGGCTGAAGTAAGCACTGCTCCAACGCAGCGGCTCCAAAGTTGTTGGTCTAGTTGCCAACCCACCTCAAGCGGTGAGACATTGACGATAAAGTCTCCTTCTCGTTCTGGGCTGACTTCAAGCCAGCGTGCTAGAGGGGCGCCTTTTTCTCGCGTCGGCTCCGCCATTAGATTCCATACTTGCGCAAGGTTATCCATACGCTGGATATAAAAGCCAAGTTCAGCCAAAGCAGGTTCGGCGAGTCTGTTCGCGAGCTCTCCATCTTTAACTCGCTCTGCTATCAAGTCTGCAATCTTTGCGACTGCTTGAGCGCCTTTTTGTGACAGTTTCTTTAACTCTTTTGATTCTTCTTCTAACCAGCTCGGCAGCTCACCATTTTCGAAACGATAGATGTTTTCTTCGAAATGCGCAGGATCGAATCGAGTAGCTAACTGAGATAAAGAGGGGATTAACTGTTGTACCGAGTCTTGCAACTCATTACGAAAACGAGATACGCGCTTTTCATCCGCCATATTGGCGAATTTGGTCACCGATTGATTGAGTCTCTCTAGCCAGGTTGCTGCGCCTTTTAAGCTAGCGGCTGCAGATGAGTGGTCACGTGCCACATGAGGAAGGTGATGCGCTTCATCAAAAACATAAATCGTATTTTCTGGCTCTGGCAGTATAACTCCACCGCCAAGGTCAGCGTCTGCCATCACTAGACTATGGTTTGCAATGATGACGTCGGTTTTGTCTAGTTCTGAGCGAGCTTTCTGAAATGGACAGTCGCGATGCGCAGGCATACTGTTATTACAGCTATGTTTGTCACTGACGATGAGCTGCCATATTTCATCTTTGATAGGTTTAGGCCACGAGTCTCTGTCACCATCCCATTTACCTTGAGCGAGGGACTTATGCATGGTTTCAAGTAGTTCGATATCTTTTTTCTTAGGCTTAGTTTCAAACATCGCCAGCTGGCCACCATCAACGCCGCTAGCAGAGGCAAGTTTTTCAGCGCAGCAATATCGCTGACGTCCTTTTGCCAATATAAAAGAGAACTCGCGATCTGTTAGCCTTCTATATAGAGGGAGATCTTTATTGACCAACTGCTCTTGCAGCGCAACTGTCGCTGTAGAGATAACAACTTTGCGATTGTTTAGCACAGCGACCGGGATTACTGCCATTAAATAAGAAAGAGATTTACCGATTCCAGTTCCGGCTTCAGCAACAATCATGCGGGTAGATTTGTGATATTCACCACAAAGTGTCTTGGCGATTTCCGCAACGAGATAATTCTGAGCTCGACGGGGTACAAAGTTTTCTAGTTGTGACTGCAGGTTTTGATAACTTGTACGAATGGATTGTTGGATTTTACTGGTAATCATACTGTGACCTATATGGCGGGTGACGCATCATAGCACACTTTGCTAAACACTACTCAGTTCACGAAATAGAATCCTTAATCGCCAAATGTGGATCTTGTTCACAAAAAAAAACTGAACCTTCAAATACTTACAATTAATTCTAAATGTAAAAAATATATCTCGCTACACATGGGTATCCTCTGGTTGAAAATTCTAGAAATTATTGCAAGTTAGCACTTTATTGGTGTTTTGTTCTGAAATTGTGTTTTAGGATTAACTTAAGCAAGGACGCTGGAATGTTATGAAGTTGCTCGAATTTTACTCTGAATTCAATGTAACTCATTGTTATTGAATGAATTTATGTTTTTTTAGTGTTGTTTTTTAGAATATTTGACAGTCCGAATAATCTTTTGCAATCTAGACCTCGAAATTTAGTGGCGATGATATCCAACCCATAAGAGGTCAGAATCATCATCAAAAAACATAAAGGGAACCGGGCAAGGATCTCCCATTCTATAGAAAAGGCAGTGGATTATTATGAAAAAGACTCTAGTAGCTCTTTCAGTTCTAGCAGCATCAGCATCAGCTCATGCATTTGACGTATACAACCAAGACGGCATCACAGTTGGTCTTCACGGTGACGTAGAAGTAGTTTACAAAAACGAAACTACTCGTAGCTCATTCCAACAAGAAATCCAAGATGCTGACTTCGGCTTCGACGTACGTTACGCAGTAAACGACGAAGTACAATTCGGTGGTTACTGGGAATTTGACGGCTCTAAGCACACAAACGCACAAGAAACTAAGAACGGCGATACTTACGTAGCGTTCTACTCTCAGTCTTACGGTTCAATCAAGTTTGGTCGTCTATGTACTGCTCTTGATGACGCAGGTATCGGTTCTGACTTCCAATACGGTATCTCTTCATTCCTAGACAACGAAGCGTCTCCATGTGCTGACGAAGCTATCCGTTACGACTACGACAACGGCTCTTTCTACGGTACTGTTGGTTTTATTCAAGACAAAATCTCTTCATCTGTTGATGCTGATGGCAAAAACCTTGCGGGTACAGACGTTGAGTACTTCGATATTAAAGCTGGTTACCGTGTAGCTGATTTTGACTTCACTGTATTCTACGGTGACGTTGACCAAGTAGCTGCTAACTCTGACGAAACTAACCTAGGTCTAGAAGCTCGTTTCTCTGGTATCGAGAACCTAGGTCTAGCAGTAGCTTACTACGCAGTTGACCGCGATGCAGCGAATACAGACAACAGCACTATCGCTCTAAACGCTGAGTACTCAATGGACAAGTGGACTTTCGCTGGCGGTTACTCAATCGCAGACCACGATGTAAAAGCATCTGAAGTTGACCAGTGGTACGTAAACGCAGGTTACGGCATCGCACCAAGCACTACAGCATACGCTGAGCTAGGTGGCGACGATGCAGACAACTCTGACGTTGCTCTAGCTGTTGGTATCAAAGCATCATTCTAATCTAGTTTTAAATTAGATTACTGTCCTAAAAAGCCACCATCAGGTGGCTTTTTTATTTACCTATGTAACACTATCACATAATTACGTTTAAACCGATTTCAAAGAGGTAAAGGATGAAAAAGGTATTACTTACTCTCGCTGCTAGTTTTATTTGCGTTAATGTTGCAACAGCTGCGACTCTTACTCCGAAGAAAGGTGTATCTATTCTTTACATCAATGGCCAGAAAGCGGAAGACAAGGTCGGGGAAAACCACTTGGATCAAGGCTTCAATCAAGTAGTGGTTCGTATGGATAAAGATCTATCTCGCGGTAGTAGCCCAGCGGTTTTCACCTCGGCACCTTACGTTTTATCTTTTGAAGTAAGCGGAGAAGAGGTTGTTATTGACCATCCACAAGCCCGTAGTGAAATGGAAGCCGAAAAAGCGTTTGAAAGCGAACAGCCGCAGTGGCTCCTTGAACAGGGCGATAAAAAACTAGCCTACGAACAAGCGAAACTACAAGGGAAAAGTGGACTATTTCCATATACAGGTATGGAAAAGCTAGTGCAGCAGCATAATGCAGAACGTGGTATTCACTTTAGTAATGGTGAGTTGATTGATAAACCTGTTAAAGCAGAGGCTCTTGTAGCTTCTACTGCAGCGGTAGTGACAACTCAATCAGCTAAATCAAAGCAGCCTAAGCCTGCTCTAAAGACTACTAACCTAGACCAACTAAAAGCTTGGTACCTAAAATCTTCTAAACAAGAGCGTAAAGAATTCCGTCGTTGGATGATTGATCAAGAATAATCATCAATGGCACTAGATATAAGAAAGGCTTCCAATATGGAAGCCTTTTGCATTTTTGTGTTGTGATTACTGGAAGCAGTTTGGATCTTGCAATGCGGTTTCGATTGCACCCACTAGTTTCTCTACATGTTCTGCCTCGCTAATAAACGGTGGCATCATGTAAATCAGCTTACCAAATGGGCGAATCCACACGCCTTGTTCGACAAAGTGCGCTTGGATGTTTTCCATATTGACCGGGGACTTAGTTTCAACCACGCCAATCGCGCCTAGCCAGCGTACGTCATCAACTAAGTCATGTTGTTTTAGCTTTGGTAGTAATTCTGAAAATAAGCTTTCTATTTGTTTAGTTTGAGTCTGCCAATTATTTTCTTCGAGCAGTTCCATGCTCGCTGTGGCGACAGCACATGCCAGTGGGTTACCCATAAAGGTTGGCCCGTGCATAAAGCAACCTGCGTCCCCACCGCAAACGGTATGCGCCACTTCGCTTGAAGCTAAGGTCGCTGATAGCGTCATATATCCACTGGTAAGTGCTTTACCTACGCACAAGATATCTGGCTGAATATCAGCATGTTCACATGCGAACATTTTACCTGTACGACCAAATCCGGTGGCGATTTCATCGAGGATCAATAGCACCCCATACTGATCGCACAGATCTCTTACCCCTTTTAGGAACTTAGGATGGTAAATACGCATACCACCTGCGCCCTGAACGATAGGTTCTAAGATCACCGCCGCGATCTCTTGATGGTGTCGGTCTAGCTTCTCTTTGAAATCATCAAGATCTGATTCATCCCACTCTTGCCAGTAACCAGTTTTAGGGGATTGGGCAAAGATATGCTCAGGCAGAAAGCCTTTGTATAAAGAGTGCATCGAGTTGTCGGGGTCGGTGACAGACATCGCCGCGAAGGTGTCGCCATGGTAACCGTCTCTCAAGGTAAGAAACTTCGGTCTCGATTCCCCTTTGGCATGCCAGTATTGCAAGGCCATTTTTAAGCTTACTTCTACAGCGACAGAACCGGAATCAGCAAGAAATACATGCTGCAAATTTTCAGGAGCGAATGAGAGTAGCTTCTTACACAAGTTAATCGCTGGTTCATGAGTAATCCCACCAAACATTACATGAGAAACCTTGTCGATTTGACTGTGAGCCGCCTGGTTGAGGTGTGGGTGGTTGTAACCATGAATCGCTGACCACCAAGAGGACATCCCATCGACAAGCTGTTTGCCATCTTCTAATTCAAGCATTACTCCTTTGGCAGAGCTTACGGGATAGCAGGTCAGAGGTGTTAACGTCGATGTGTAAGGATGCCATATATGACGGCGATCGAAAGCGAGATCCATGTTCAATTCCTAAAATTAAAATGATTAATAAATAACCATATGTAAACTTTTGATTTTTTGTTGTGTTGACAGTCTACATTGTGTCAGTAGACTAGCCAAGTAATCAAACCAACAATAAATGAAAGGAAAGCACGTGGAAGTACGTCACAACTGGACTGTTGCCGAAGTTCGAGAGCTTATGGAGAAACCATTTATGGATCTTCTGTTCGAAGCGCAAATGGTTCATCGTCAATACCAGCAACACAACCATGTACAAGTGAGTACGTTACTCTCCATCAAAACTGGCGCTTGTCCTGAGGATTGCAAATATTGCCCTCAGAGTGCGCGTTACACCACCGATATTGAAAAAGAGCGTTTAATGGAAGTTGAACGTGTTCTCGATGCGGCGCAAAAGGCCAAAAACGCAGGTTCGACGCGTTTCTGTATGGGCGCTGCGTGGAAGAACCCAAAAGAGCGCGATATGCCGCACCTAACCGATATGATCAAAGGTGTTAAAGGCATGGGCTTGGAAACATGTATGACATTAGGCATGTTGACGCCAGAGCAGGCAAACTCTTTGGCAGACGCTGGTTTGGATTACTACAACCACAACCTAGATACCTCGCCAGAATTCTATGGCAGCATTATTACAACGCGTACTTACCAAGACCGACTCGATACCTTATCTCACGTTCGCGATGCAGGTATGAAGATTTGTTCTGGCGGTATCATAGGTATGGGTGAAAGCACAAACGACCGCGCTGGATTATTTGTTGAATTGGCTAACTTACCTACTCACCCAGAGAGTGTGCCAATTAATATGTTGGTTAAAGTGAAAGGTACGCCACTTGAAGAGGTGGATGATGTAGAACCGTTCGACTTTATTCGTCTGATTGCTGTAGCTCGTATCATGATGCCAATGTCTGCTGTGCGTTTGTCTGCTGGTCGTGAAGACATGAATGAACAGATGCAGGCATTGTGCTTTATGGCAGGTGCAAACTCAGTATTCTACGGTTGCAAGCTGCTAACCACACCAAACCCATCTGAAGATAAAGATATGCAGCTATTTAATAAGCTGGGTATTAATAGCCAAGAAGTTTCCCAAAAACCTGATGAGATAGAAGAAAATGATCTGCTAGATCGTGTGGTAGAGCGCGTCGCAGCAAGACCCGCTAAAGATGATTTGTTCTACGATGCTAGCGTTTAATACTCGCATCCAGCAAGCCCTTGCTCAAAGAAGTGAGCAAGGGCTTAGCCGGTCAATTCGTATTATTGATGACGGTAACTCCGCACTGCTGAAAAACGGCGCCGAAGAATATGTCAATTTCTCTAGCAACGACTATCTCGGGTTGGCATCTGATAAGAGTTTGACCAACGCGTGGCAGCAAGGGTTAGATAAGTATGGTAATGGCAGTGGCGCTTCACCACTTGTTACTGGTTTCTCATCTGCTCACCAACAACTAGAAGAAACACTTTGTGACTGGCTCGGCTTCGAGCGCGCGATACTATTCAGTTCCGGGTTTTCTGCCAACCAAGCATTACTTTTTTCTTTGCTTGAAAAAGACGATCTATTGCTGCAAGACAAACTTAATCATGCTTCGCTGATGGAAGCGGGAATGCTCTCTCCAGCAGTGATGAAACGGTTTCGTCACAACGACGTTAATCATTTAGATCGCTTGATGAATGACAATGCCTTGGTGGTGACCGAAGGCGTGTTTAGCATGGATGGGGACATGGCTCCGCTTGCCGATATCAGTGTTGTCACTAGCGAAAAAGGCTGGCTCGCAGTGGATGATGCCCACGGTATTGGCGTATTGGGTAAGCAAGGGCAGGGAAGTTGCGCTGTCGCTGGCATTCAGCCTGAAATTCTAGTGGTAACGTTTGGTAAGGCGTTTGGTCTATCGGGCGCCGCCATTATGTGTAGCGAGCAAGTCGGTGACTATCTGACACAGTTCGCTCGTCATCATGTTTACTCGACTGCAATACCACCTTCTCAAGCAGTTGCTTTGTCTCACGCGGCGTCAATGATTCAAACGCAGCAATGGCGTAGGGACAAGTTGGAAGAGCTTAGTGAGTACTATCACCACCTACTTTCCGATATTGAAGGCTACCAAACGACGGATACACCCATTAAGCCCTTCATTATTGGTAGTGCGGATAAAGCCGTTGCAGTGGCCGAGCAATTAAAGTCAGCAGGCATTTGGTTGACGGCAATTCGTCCGCCCACTGTTCCAAACGGTAGCGCTAGGCTAAGGATTACGCTTACTGCAGAGCATCAATTCCACCATATAGATAAGTTGGCAGAACAACTAAAGCAAGCGGTAAAGGGTGAGTAAATGGAACAAGCGATATTGATGGATTCACCTACCGAGGTTAATAAAGAGGCAATTGCAGAAGCATTCGGACGAGCGGCAACTAGTTACGATAAGCATGCGGCCTTTCAACGTGATGTCGGTGAGCGGCTGTTAGCCAAAATGCCTCAGGACCTAAGCGGAAAAACCGTATTGGATGTAGGCTGCGGTACCGGTTATTTTTCTTTAGAGCTATTGAAACGCGGCGCGCATGTTATCTGTTTTGATTTGTCCGAGCAGATGCTTGAAGCGGCCCATATGCGCTGCGGAAGTGATGGCGTCACCTATCGACAAGGCGATGCAGAGCAACTCCCATTTGAAAGCAATAGCGTTGACTATGTATTTTCAAGTTTAGCGCTTCAGTGGTGTCTCGATTTGTCAGTGCCACTTCGTGAGATAAAGCGCGTGATTAAACCGCAAGGTCGCGCGTATCTTTCCACTTTGCTAGATGGCTCACTCTATGAGCTTAAACAGTCGTGGGCCAAAATTGATTCATATCAACACGTCAATGAGTTTATCTCAACCAATCAGGTAAAAATTGCGTTAGCGCAATCTGATTGCCATGAGCATCAACTAGACTTAGCGGCCATTACGGTGTGGTACGACACAGCTTTTGCTCTGATGCGCGATTTAAAAGGCATTGGGGCAACGCATGTCGACGGTAGGGCAAGCGGCCTTACGAGTCGAAGAGCTTTAATGCGAGTAGAGCAAGAGTATCAAGCCTATCGAAATCATCAGGGTCTTCTACCTGCAACATATCAGGTCTGTTTAGGGGTTATTCATCTATGATTGATGCATTTTTTATTGCGGGTACGGATACCGATGTTGGAAAAACAGTTGCTTCGAAAGCGATCTTAAACGCGTTAGCAGAGCAAGGATTGAAGACAATTGGCTACAAGCCGGTTGCCGCTGGCAGTGATAAGACTGCCGAAGGTTTTAGAAATTCAGACGCTCTCTATTTACAGAAAGCGGCTACTGTTGATGTCGCATACGATGATGTCAATCCATATGCATTAGAGCTGCCTGCGTCACCGCATATTGCAGCTGTGCGTGAGAACGTTGAAATTGAGTACTCAATTTTGAGTGACAAACTGGCGCAGCATAAGCAAAACTCTGACATTGTGTTGGTGGAAGGTGCTGGCGGCTGGCGCGTACCTGTTTCAAGTACAGATTGCCTATCAACTTGGGTTCAGCAAGAAAAGTTACCAGTGGTGCTTGTTGTTGGCATTAAGCTAGGCTGCTTGAGTCACGCTATGCTAACGCTTGACGCTATTAAAGCTGATGGACTAAAAGTTGTCGGCTGGGTGGCGAACCGTGTCAATCCAGGTACTGAGCATTATGCAGACATCATTGAAATGCTTGAACAGAAGATTGATGCGCCAAAGATTGGTGAAATCCCTTACGTACCTTCAGTGAAACGCCAAGGGCTCGCGAAATACATCGACGTCTCTCCGCTCCTGAATAGAGATTAGAAAAAAGTAAAACGGCTGCCACATGGGCAGCCGTTTTTAATTAACTGTGCAAATTACTTGTCGTGGTTAAGGCCCATAAGCGCAGATTGCGTTTCAATGATTCGCTTTTGCGTTTTATCTTCCGAAGAAATACCTAACTGCTTTTTCGCTTCTTCTTCAGAAAGTCCTAAGTGACAGCACAACAGATCAATAGCCATTTGATAGTCGTTAGTTTCAACCATGATTCGCTTCCTTTGTTCCATGGATTTTTTCATCTACCCCAAATCTAACATGTCTGAATTGTTCGGCAATACTACCAAAGTCTAACACCCTATCTTTAAGTGTTAGTCCAGAATACGGCTGCGCGAATGGAATTGATTTGTTTGATAAAAATAATGAATATAGAAATCAAATGTTTCAATTTGCTGCTTAACCTTGTAATTAAAAGGAATAGACTATATCTATAGGGTTAAGAACAAGCTAGAGAGCAAATCTCTAGCAATAATAAAATGCTTCCGTTTTTTGGAGAAAAGTAATGAAGCGAGTAATGTTATTTCTTGCAACCAATTTAGCTGTTGTTCTGGTACTGAGCGTTGTGCTGAATATTGTTTACGCAATGACAGGCATGCAACCGGGTAGCTTATCAGGTTTGTTAGTAATGGCTGCTGTGTTTGGTTTTGGTGGTTCATTTATTTCTTTGATGATGTCAAAGGGTATGGCACTGCGTTCTGTGGGCGGTATGGTTATTGAAAGCCCACGCAATGAAACTGAGCATTGGCTACTAGAGACGGTTCGTCGTCAATCAGAGCAAGTTGGTATTGGTATGCCGACCGTTGCTATTTATGACTCAGCGGATATCAACGCGTTTGCGACTGGAGCAAAGCGCAATGACTCTCTTGTCGCAGTATCGACGGGTCTACTACACAATATGACACGTGATGAGGCAGAGGCGGTTTTAGCGCACGAAGTGAGCCATATCGCGAATGGTGACATGGTAACCATGACCTTAATGCAAGGTGTGGTGAACACGTTTGTTATCTTCCTATCTCGTTTTATCGCCAACATCGTTTCGTCAAACAGTGACGAGGAAGAAGGTGGTAGCAACATGATGGTTTACTTTGGTGTCAGTATGGTACTTGAGTTGTTGTTCGGCTTCCTAGCAAGCTTTATCACCATGTGGTACAGCCGCCATCGCGAGTTTCATGCTGATGCTGGCGCAGCACAGCTGGTTGGTAAACATAAGATGATTGCAGCGTTAGAGCGTTTAAAAATGAGTCAGGAATCCCAGCTTGAGGGTTCAATGATGGCATTTGGTATTAACGGTAAGCAGTCACTGACTGAGTTGTTGATGAGTCACCCACCGTTAGACAAGCGTATTACTGCACTGCGTAATTCGTAACGAAAACTGTCTATTTTATTGAAAAGGCTTGGTTTATAACCAAGCCTTTTTTGATCTATTCTTTCAATAACTTCGTAATAAAAGCTAAGTTAAAAGTAATAGCTATAGGTAGAAAATGTGCCTGTTGCTTAATAGAGTGCTGAGGGAGAATGGATGGATGTTCAAACAGTAGGGCAAGTGTACCAGCAGCTCAATAAAACCAACTTGCACATTCTTTCAGATGTTTACCACCAAGAGGTAATATTTGAAGATGCTGCGCATAGATTGGAAGGTTGGCCTGCATTAGAAAATTATTTTGAAACTTTGTATGCCAATGTTAAGAGGTGCGACTTTGAAATTCAGGATCACCAGCAATCAGGTGATACGGGTTTTTTGACCTGGGTAATGTGCTTAGAGCACCCGAAACTTTCTAAAGGTAACGTCATCTACGTCAATGGGGTCAGTCACTTAAAGTTCAGTCAAGGTAGGGTCATTTACCATCGCGATTACTTCGATTTAGGTGAGATGTTGTATGAGAACTTACCGCTGCTTGGCTCGGTTATAAAAACAATCAAGCAGAGGCTAGGTCAATGAATGGTGTTTTGATCACAGGTGCCACGTCAGGGATTGGTCTGCAATTAGCTAAGGATTATGCGTCATCGGGTGTCGCAGTGCTAGCATGTGGTCGCAACCAATCGGTTCTTGAACAACTCTCAGCGGATTACTCTAGCCTAACCCCTCTTATATTTGATCTGACTGACCTTGAGCAGACTCATAATGCGCTTAATTCTCTTCCTTTCATTCCACAATTATGGATTTTCAACGCTGGTGATTGTGAGTATATGGAGGATGGAAATGTGGACGCGGGGTTGATGAAGCGGGTATTCGACATAAATGTGATTGGTTTATCCAACGTTATCCAAGCGAGTCAAAAGTATTATCAAGCGGGTCACCATATTGGCATTGTCGGCTCTATAGCCAGTGAAGTGGCGCTACCCAGAGCGGAGGCCTATGGCGCTTCCAAAGCTGCAGTTAGTTATCTTGCGCGTACGCTACAGGTCGATTTAAAACCTAAGAATATTGATGTGTCTGTTATTTATCCTGGTTTTGTCAAAACGCCGCTTACAGATAAAAACACGTTTGAGATGCCTATGCTGATTTCAGTAGAGCGCGCGTCTCGTGAAATTCGTCAGGGCCTAGCAAAAAAGCAGGCTCATATTTACTTCCCGAAAAAGTTCACCTCCCTACTAAGAGTTATCGGTTTACTGCCTTATCGTTGGCAAAATGCCATCACGTCCAAGTTCTTAGTTCAGGGTTAGAGGAGGTTTCATGAAAATAGCAATAATTGGTACTGGGATTTCTGGATTGACGTGTGGTTACTACTTACATCGTCAACACGATATCACTTTATACGAAGCCAATGATTATATTGGCGGTCACACTGCGACGGTCGACGTTGAGGTAGAGGACAAAAACTACGCGGTTGATACAGGTTTTATCGTATACAACGATAGGACTTACCCAAATTTCATCGCATTAATGGACGAGATTGATGTAGAAGGCCGACCGAGTCAAATGAGTTTCAGCGTTAGAAACGACAGTAATGGACTCGAATACAATGGTCATACAATTTCCACGCTTTTCGCTCAGCGCAGAAATTGGCTTAATCCAAAATTTTACTCTTTTATTCTCGAGATCTTACGTTTTAACCGAATGGTCAAAGAAATAGCGAGTGAAGACAAGCAAGGGAAGTCGACACTTGGGGATTTCTTAGCCCAACATAAGTTCAGCGACTATTTTTGTGATAACTACATCTTGCCGATGGGAGCTGCGATTTGGTCTTCCACACTGGCGGATATGCGTGCCTTCCCGCTACAGTTTTTTGCTCGGTTCTTCCTCAATCATGGTTTGTTGGATATCACCAACAGACCACAATGGTATGTGATTAAAGGGGGCTCAAGAGAGTATATTCCAGCGCTCACGAAAGGCTTTTCAGACCGAATCAGGCTTAGCACTCCCGTTGAGTCCGTCCATCGTGATTCTGCAGGCGTCATCGTACGCGCTAATGGAGAGGTTGAGCGTTTTGACCAAGTGATCTTCGCTTGTCATAGTGACCAAGCTAAAAAACTTTTGCATGATGCGAGCACAGTAGAAAGTAACATTTTACAAGGACTCGCTTATCAGGCTAATGAGGTTACCCTACACACTGATGAGCAATTGCTACCGAAACGAAAAGCGGCTTGGGCTTCTTGGAACTATTGGCTCGATGGTTCTTCTTCAGAGCAATCGCGAGCACCGACACTGACTTATAATATGAACATCCTTCAGCATATACAGTCACCCTGTACATTTTGTGTCTCGCTCAATAGCAGCGCCCAGATAGACCCTGACAAAGTTCTTAAGCGATTTGTTTATCATCACCCCGTATTTAATCAGGAAACAATCAATGCGCAGGCTAGGCGTAATGAGATCAATGGAGTAAGCAAAACGTGGTTTTGTGGCGCTTATTGGTACAACGGCTTTCATGAAGATGGCGTTCGCAGTGCTTTGGATGTTGTTCGAGGGATCGACAGCTTGGAGCACAGCTCAAAGGGTGTCGCATAAATGAATAGTGCGTTATTGGTTGGTATGGTTAGGCACCGACGTTTTACGCCTGTAAAACATAGTTTGAGTTACCCCTTATTCATGCCATGCCTTGACTTAGATGAGATTCCCCAACTTGAAAAAAGTGTTTGGGGCTTTGGGTCAAGGTGGTGGCATTGGGCACGATTTAAACGTCATGACTACTTGGGTGACGGGGACTTGAAACAGGCGGTGTTTGATAAGGTCTGCGAGCTGACGGGAGAAAAGATATCGGGTCGAGTAGAAGCGGTCGTCCATCTGCGTTATCTAGGTATCTATTTTAGCCCGGTAAATTTCTATTACGTTTATGATGAAGAAGGGCGATGGCGTTATCTTTTGGCTGAGGTGAGCAATACTCCGTGGAATGAACGCCACTATTACGCTTTGGATGCGAACGATGAGTCGACTTGGCGGCACAACAAAGGGTTTCATGTCTCTCCTTTCAATCCTATAGCTCAGGAATATCAATGGAAACTGAAGCCGCTAGAGAGGTTGCTTTCCATCCATTTAGAGTGCCATCGTGAGTCGAAAGAGTTCGATGCCACCTTAAAAATGCACAAATACCCATTTAGCTCTAAAGTATTAGTTAAGCATTTGATCTCTACACCAGTAATGGCAGTAAAAGTCACTACAGGTATTTATTGGCATGCGCTGAAATTGTGGGCTAAAGGTGCGCCTTTCTACTCCCACCCCAAATATAGCGACCATGATCCTAAATCCGGACATAGAAAAATAACAAGGACTCGATGAGATGATGAATACACAGACATTGCCGCTACCGACCCAACTGACACACGTTCAAAAAAGCGCTCGAACCATCGCCTTTTCTTGCCTTTGTAAATTAAGCGTAGGCTCGTTAACGGTTGTAGAGACATTCCACGGTGAATCTTCAACCCAAGTTCGAGAGCTTTTTGGTCAGCCTCATGATGACAAACCGAGTGCACTGATTGAAGTGAAAAACCCAGCATTTTATGCTCGCTTGCTTAAGGGCGGGAGCATCGCTGCTGGAGAGGCGTATATGGATGGCTGGTGGGATAGCCCAGATCTGACCACGTTAATGGAGCTCATGGCACTTAACCTCTCGGCTCTGGACTCGATAGAAAGCCGTTCAAGCTTCCTCTCTAAAATGGCGTATCAAGTGGGCCATTGGATGAATCGAAACACAGTGACGAACTCGGCTAAAAACATCGAAGCGCACTATGACCTAAGTAACAGCTTGTATCAAACCTTCCTTGATGATCGAATGCTTTACTCATCGGCATTGTTTGAATCGCCGACTGACACCTTAGAGCAAGCCCAAATCAACAAAATGGAAAGACTTTGCCAGCAACTGAAACTCACGGAGAATGACCATGTGATTGAAATTGGTACGGGGTGGGGTGCGATGGCGATTTATATGGCAGAGAAGTATGGTTGCCAAGTCACCACGACAACAATATCTGAACAACAACACCAGTATGCTCAGCATCGCATCGAAGAGAAAGGTTTATCGGATAAAATTACCTTGCTCAAACAAGACTACCGATTGCTCGAAGGTGAATACGACAAACTGGTCTCTATCGAAATGATTGAAGCCGTCGGCAAGCAGTATTTAACCTCCTACATCCAAAAATGCCAATCGTTACTCAAGTCGGGTGGTCTAATGGCGATACAAGCAATTACCATTGCCGATCAGCGTTATGATTACTACAGCAACAATGTGGATTTCATCCAGAAGTATATCTTCCCTGGAGGCTTTCTCCCTTCGATTACAGCGCTGACTCAAGCTACAACCAAGCACAGCGATCTCGTGTTGAGAGACTTGTTTGACATTGGACAGGACTATGCTCAAACCCTAAATCATTGGTATGCAAGGTTTAACGCTCAGCTCGAACAGGTGAGTAAACTAGGGTTTGATGAACGTTTTGTACGCATGTGGAATTACTACTTTTGCTACTGTGAAGGTGGATTCAAAGCGAAATCAATCAGCACGGTACACATGACGTTCCAGCGAGCTTAACTAATCTAAAGCCGAGAATGAATGCGATGAAAAGATTATTGCTTATCTCAACATGGTTTCAAGCAATTTGGTTAATGGCTGTGATTGGTAATAGCGAGTGGGTTTACTTTACCGGTGTGTTAGTCATAGCTACCTATGTCGTCACCGCTATTATGGAAGATATAGTGTGGCAAAAGCTGGTTGTCGTGATGGTCGTTGGGGTCATGCTGGATTACTTCCACATGGCGGTTGGCTGGTTTCAATTTGAACCGCAGTCATTCCCAATTTGGCTCGTGTTGTTATGGGCTATCTTTGCCTGGTACGCCAATTTTCTTTCTCCTATATTGAACCGATACCCAATTGTCCCCGTATCAATGATTGGTGGCATAGCAGGAGCATTGAGCTATGTCGCTGGGGCGAAACTTGGCGCTGTTTCTTTGAGTTTGTCACTTCCCGTAAGTGCTCTGATTCTTTTTGCCGAGTGGTCTCTTTTGATTGCATTGATATTGAAGGTATATGGACATGAAACCACTTCTAATGGCAGGGCTATTAACACTGACGATCAACAGTAGTTACGCCTCAAACAGCGATAACCTAGAATGGAGAAGCTGGGATACGGTAGGTGCAGCCCAGTTATCGATGTTGTTTTTCGATATCTACGAATCTGAGCTGCTAACTCCTAACGGTCAATACATAATTGGCAACGACATTACCCCTCATCCACTGGCGCTTTCTATCACGTATCAACGAGACATCAGTCAGCGACAGCTGCTAGACGCGACAGTTGAGCAATGGCAAAAGTTAGGCTTCCCAAGCAATGAGATGAATGAGTGGTCTAAAAAGCTGGAGATCATTTTTCCTGATATCGAAGAAGGACACAACATCACTTATGTCACTAATGGGTCGCAAGGAGACTTTTTCCATTCGGGCTCAAGTTCTTCAGCACAGCTTATTGGCTCTATTCAAGATGAGAGCTTCAACGATGCGTTCTTATCTATTTGGCTTTCACCTGATACGGAATATCCGAAGCTACGTCAGGGCTTACTAGGAAATAATCAATGACACGTAGACTTTTTTCTCTCTTCTCTGTTTTTACTCTCAGTCTTTTCTTAGTGGGTTGCTCTGCCGATCTGGATGATTACAAAAACAGTGGGCCTAGTTTTGACTTATTTGACTATTTTGAAGGGGAAACCCATGCATGGGGAATGGTGCAAGATTATACCGATATGCAAACTCGCCGATTTGAAGTAGCGATTGTCGGAGCGATCAATGACAACCAGATTACCTTAGTCGAGGACTTTATATTCGATGACGGTGAGGAAACTCAGAGAGTTTGGGTTATCGAGAGACTAGATAATGGTGAGTATATAGGTAGAGCAGATGACATCATTGGCGTTGCCACAGGTAAAGAGCTGGGCAATGCTCTGCAGTGGCAATACGATTTCGAGCTCGTAATGGATGATTCCAATGTGGTTGTTTCTTTTGATGACTGGATGTATCGACAAGATGAAAAGCACGTCTTCAACTTAACTAAAATTAAAAAATTCGGCATCGAAGTAGGACAGATCACCCTGTTTTTTCAGAAACAGTAGAGAGCTAATCTAATTGGGGATGACGGGCATTATACCAATCGATGCTTTCCTATCGGTACAAAAAGGGTTGATGCTTTCACATCAACCCTTTTCAATTTTTGTAGCTAGCGCTTCTTACAGCTTGTCAGTTAGCTCGATTGCTTGACCAATGTAGTTTGCTGGCGTCATCTCTTTCAGACGTGCTTTCTCGTGCTCAGGAAGCTCAAGACCATCGATGAAGTTACGCATTGCTTCACCATCAACACGCTTGCCACGAGTTAGCTCTTTTAGCTTCTCGTATGGCTTTTCGATGCCGTAGCGGCGCATTACTGTTTGTACTGGTTCAGCGAGTACTTCCCAGTTCTTGTCTAGTTCAGCTAGCAGTGCTTCGCGGTTAACTTCAAGCTTGCTAATGCCTTTTAGCGTAGACGTGTAAGCGATGATTGCGTAGCCAACACCAACACCTAGGTTACGTAGAACTGTAGAGTCAGTTAGGTCACGTTGCCAACGAGAAACAGGCAGTTTCTGCGCTAGGTGGCCAAATACAGCGTTTGCTAGGCCTAGGTTACCTTCAGAGTTTTCAAAGTCGATTGGGTTAACTTTGTGTGGCATTGTTGATGAACCAATTTCACCTGCAACAGTCTTCTGCTTGAAGTGACCTAGTGCGATGTAACCCCAAACGTCACGATCGAAGTCGATTAGGATAGTGTTGAAACGTGCAACAGCATCGAATAGTTCAGCGATGTAATCGTGCGGCTCAATCTGAGTTGTGTACGGGTTCCAAGTTACGCCTAGAGACTCAGTAATAAACTCTTCAGAGAACTGGTGCCAATCTACTTCTGGGTAAGCTGAAAGGTGAGCGTTGTAGTTACCTACTGCGCCGTTAACCTTACCTAAGATCTCAACGTTAGCAATTTGCTTGTATTGACGTTCCATACGGTACGCAACGTTCGCCATCTCTTTACCCATTGTTGATGGAGAAGCTGGCTGACCGTGCGTACGAGAAAGCAGTGGAATGTCGCGGTATTCAACAGCAAGCGCTTTGATTGCGTCGATGATGTTTTGGATTTCAGGAAGAATAACTTCGTCACGAGCTTCTTTAAGCATTAGTGCGTGAGAAGTGTTGTTGATGTCTTCTGAAGTACATGCAAAGTGGATGAACTCATTAACAGCGTGCAGTTCAGGAACGCCAGCTACTTTCTCTTTAAGGAAGTATTCTACAGCCTTAACGTCGTGGTTGGTTGTACGTTCGATCTCTTTGATACGAGCTGCGTCTTCTTCAGAGAAGTTTGCTGCTAGCTCATCTAGGAATGCGTTTGCTTCTACGCTGAATGCAGGAACTTCTTTGATTGCATCTGTAGCTGCAAGCTTTTGTAACCAACGAATTTCAACGATAGAGCGGTACTTTAGTAGACCAAACTCACTAAAGATGCTGCGAAGTGCAATAGTTTTACTTCCGTAACGACCGTCTACTGGTGAAACAGCAGTCAATGCTGACAGTTCCATGATGTTCTCCTGAAAAATTGAGTTTCGAAATTTTGAGAGCTTTATACCAGTATCTGACCCATTTGTCACGAATATTGCGCAAACGTTTGCGCGAGTGATGTACTGGTATAAGAAAAGTGTTGTACTGGCATAAAGAACAAGCTCGCATCTATGTGCGAGCTTGTAGAGATTATGACATTCTAGCGAGTAGAATCTGAGCTTGTTCGACCATCTTTTTACGACCAAAAATCAGGTGTCGGCGTTTACCACCAACTTGACGCCACAATACGGCGCTGCGAATACCTGACAGTAGCAGAGCGCGAACTTTATGTTGATTTGATGTTTGTTGCAGCACTGCTGGTGTACCAGTTACTTGAATACGTGGGCCAACAGGGCTGATGACATCTAGGTACACACTTGCTAGGTTACTAAGCATTTGCTCGTCAAGTAGCTCAAAGTGCTCAAGCTGACGTTCCAGCATTTGAATACGGTCGCCAAGTTGTGACATAGCGTCATTGCGCGTCTGCAATTTACGCTCAAGTGCCATCAAACTGATAATATAACGAGTGATCTCGCTGCCAGACGGCGTGCTATCAATGCCTTTCACCAAACATTCTAGGCCTAACTTCAAATCGACTTCACGACCATAAACACCTACGGTGTTGTTCGGGTTGGTGTTTAGGATCGCTTTTAAAGAAGTTTCAAACGCGTCAGAGTCACAGTGACCGTTTTTAGCGACTTGTTGAACCAAAGCGACAGCTTGGCAGATTCCAGCAAATGCAATAGTGCGGTCGTAAAGTGTGTTAGCCACGTAATTCTACTCCTGATGGTTACGATTAAATTAGATACGCTCTTCGATGATACCGCCACCAAGGCAGATTTCATCTTTATAGAAAACAGCAGATTGTCCTGGCGTAACAGCTACTTGCGGTTCGTCAAAGATAACTTTGATGTTCTCATCATCAATAGGGATGATAGTACATGGGATATCCGTTTGACGGTAGCGAGTTTTTACAGTGCATTGTAACGGTTCTTTAATCGCTTCACGATCGACCCAGTGTAACTGAGAGGCAATAAGCCCCTGAGACTTGAGCATTGGGTGGTCTTTACCTTGTACTGCAATCAGAACATTGCGCTTAAGATCTTTGTCGCCAACGAACCATGGGTCTTCGTTACCGCCGCCGCCTTTTTGACCGCCAATGTGAAGGCCCTTACGCTGACCAAGAGTGTGGTACATCAGGCCGTTGTGTTGGCCGATCACTTTACCTTCTGGCGTTTCAATATTACCAGGTTGAGCCGGTAGGTAACGACCTAGGAAGTCAGTAAACTTGCGCTCACCGATAAAGCAGATACCTGTTGAGTCTTTTTTCTTCGCGGTGATCAGATCTTGCTCTTCAGCGATACGACGTACTTCTGGCTTTTCTAACTCACCGACAGGGAACAGGCTGCGCGCCACTTGATCACTGCTCAGTGTATATAAGAAGTAGCTTTGATCTTTGTTGCCATCAAGGCCACGTAGCATCTTAGGCTTTTCACCCGCCGCTAGTTCTTCCGCTGTCGGGAAGGTGCGACGAACATAGTGGCCCATCGCAATATAATCAGCGTCAAGAACTTCGTCTGCGAACTCTAGGAATGCTTTGAATTTGATCTCTTTGTTGCACAGAATATCAGGGTTAGGTGTACGGCCTGCTTTGTATTCTGCAAGGAAGTACTCAAATACGTTATCCCAGTATTCTGCCGCGAAGTTAATCGTATGTAGATGAATGCCTAGCTTGTCACACACTGCTTGCGCATCGGCAAGATCTTCTGCTGCTGTACAGTACTCTTCATTGTCATCTTCTTCCCAGTTCTTCATGAACAGGCCTTCTACTTGGTAGCCCTGTTGCTTGAGAAGGTAAGCAGAAACCGATGAATCAACACCGCCGGACATGCCAACGATGACTTTCTTTTGACTGTTATCAGTACAGTTGTCAGACATTACTAAACACCACTTAAATTAACTGGACGCAGATTTTATCAGAAAGCGTAGCAGTGGGACAGATCCGAGACGGAAATCACACTTGCTATTTTTACTATATCTGCGGTTTTACAAGTATAGAGTGCCTATATATGGCATAGTAAGCGGAATTCAAGTCACTACGAGAAAATAATATGACTGATGAAAATCAGATGATGGGTGAAGAGCAGTTAGTTGAAGTGATCGAAAACCAACTTGCTGACGGTAATCCAATGAAAACCAAAGAAACACTAATGCGCTTGATGATGACAGGCACGCCACGTGAAGATGCAGTAGCGATGATGGCTTGCGCAGTGGCGATTGAAATCTTTGATGTGATGAAAAATGACAGTGAGTTTGACTTAAAGCGGTATTCTGAGAATTTAGATTCGTTACCAGACCTTAGCTTTATGGAAGGCGAATAACCCTTAGTTCGTGAGTGGGAAATGGGACTCGCTCACGAATATTTTCCCCTCTTATTTATTACACCTTAAGTCGCCAGTAAAATTATTAGTCTTGCAAACGTTTGCTATACTTGCGCTTATTGCCGCACCCACATCAGCAAGGTAGAATCCGGCTTCTTTTCATCCCTTATTCAGAATCCTTTACGGCAGAAAAACAGTTATGAAATTTCCTGGTCAACGTAAATCTAAGCATTATTTTCCGGTTCATGCCCGCGATCCGCTTGTAAGCCAATCGCAAGAAAGCAAAAAAATGTCACGCACGCATATTATCGGTATTGATCAAACGCTGGTTGATATTGAAGCGAAAGTAAGCAGTGAACTGATCGAAAAATACAATCTGAGTAAGGGACACTCTCTAGTAATTGACGACACAACAGCTGAAGCACTGTACAACGAATTAAAAGAGAGTGCGTTGATCACCAATGAATACGCTGGTGGTACTATTGGTAATACACTTCATAACTACTCGGTGCTAGCAGATGATCGCTCAACACTACTAGGTGTAATGAGCCAAGACATTAAAATTGGCAGCTATGGTTACCGTTACCTGTGTAACACTTCTAGCCGTATGGATCTGAACCACCTTCAAGGCGTAGAAGGGGCGATTGGTCGTTGTTTTGCGCTGATTACTGAAGATGGCGAACGTACTTTTGCTATCAGTGAAGGTCAGATGAACCAACTGAAGCCAGAAAGTATCCCAGAGAAAATTTTCAAAAATGCGTCAGCTTTGGTGCTAACGGCGTACTTGGTTCGTTGTAAAGAAGGCGATCCAATGCCAGAAGCGACGATGAAAGCGATTGAATACGCGAAGAAGCATGATGTACCTGTTGTTCTGACTTTAGGGACTAAGTTCGTGATTCAAGACGATCCTAAATTCTGGCAGGATTTCTTGCGCGACCATGTTTCTGTTGTTGCGATGAATGAAGATGAAGCCGAAGCACTGACAGGTGAGTCAGAGCCACTGGCGGCTTCAGATAAGGCGCTAGAGTGGGTTGACCTTGTGCTTTGTACAGCAGGCCCTGTAGGTCTGTTCATGGCTGGTTATACCGAAGAGTCTGCGAAACGTGAAACCTCTTTGCCACTATTACCGGGTAGCATTGCAGAGTTTAACCGTTACGAATTTAGTCGCCCTGCATCGAAAGAGCTGTGTGATAACCCAATTAAAGTCTATTCACATATTGCACCTTATATGGGTGGTCCTGAGAAGATTAAAAACACCAATGGTGCGGGTGATGCGGCGCTATCAGCGTTGCTACACGATATGGCAGCGAATAAATATCATAGAGAGAATGTGCCAAATTCAAGCAAGCATGCTCACTCTTACCTAACTTACTCTTCTTTCTCTCAGGTGTGTAAATATTCCAACCGTGCTAGTTATGAAGTGTTGGTACAACACTCTCCACGTTTATCTCGTGGATTGCCTGAGCGTGAAGATAGTTTAGAAGAAGCATATTGGGAACGTTAATTCAATAACGTCACAATAAATGAGAGCCTCACTTTTGTGGGGCTTTTCTGAATTTGCAGGCAATAAAAAAGCGCCAACTAGGCGCTTTTTATTTTCAATACTGATTAGTACGATTAGATTAGGAAATCTTCTAGAGATTTGCCAGCATCTAATTGCTCTTGGATTGCTGAAGGTGTACGACCTTGACCTGTCCAAGTTTTCTCGTCGCCAGATCCATCTACATATTTGTATTTAGCTGGGCGAGGAGCACGTTTTGATTTTGTCTTAGTTTTTGATTCACCAGATAAAGCTGAAATCAAAGCTTCAACATCAATACCATCTTTAGAGATTTGCTCTGCAATTGCAGCAAGTTTCGCTTCTTGCTCTGCAGCAGCAGCGCGGTCAGCTTCTTCAGATTCTTTACGCTCGCTTACCACGATAGTCAGTTTATCTAAAGCTTCTTCTAGTTGCTCTAAAGTTAGTTCACGTGAAAATGCACGTAGACTACGAATGTTTAACAGTGTCTTTGTTAGTTCCGACATTTATTCATCTCTTCATATATAAGTTGCCGATATACGAATCATAAACTGTGGAATTAAATAATACAATCAGAGAAATAGATTTAAATAACTATTTTTGTATTATTTAATGGGTTTAAAGCCGTTATTTAAATTCTAATTTGTATTAATGAGTGAACTGTAAGGAGTAACAATGCACATTGTTACTTTAGTTTCATATAAATCGTGATCAATATTTATCGAATGATTATAACTTATATGCTTAACAATATGTCTAGTGTGGATATTGTTGTCAAAGTTCGTTGCATCGAACGTTACCTTTTCTATGTAGCTAAGTAATGAAGGCACGAATACTATTATATGGAATGATATTCGACGGATTGTATTTTTAACCGACGCACTCTCTTTCTACACAAGGATGACTATTCATGAGCAGTGCAACCTTAAGCACGAGCCATTAGCAATAACTTTAACAATAAAAATGGAATGATATGTTGAAATGGTAACCGAGATAAGTACAATGGACGGAACCTAATGCGTAGTGTTGGTTAAATTGTTGTTAAAATGATTTTTCAATAGTTTAAAACTCCATCGCTCGCGGTAGAGGCGCGGAATAAATAAGTAATGTTTACTGGGGTGATGCCAATGAGTAAACAGGAAAGGGTATTTCGCCGAAGTGAATGTTCATATCAAAGACGTTCGCTGGGGTTACACTCGAAAGGGGTAACACTGCCATAGTCTATAATTTGTAAAACTATGGAGCGCTACTGTAGGGCTGGGATAAGCAATCGCTTTCCCGTCGCTTCTTTTTGCTTATCTGTTAGGAAATGAGTTCCTTCAATGAGTCTGCAGTAGATCTCTAACCATTTATTACTGGTTTTTGAAGATCATGAATTTAATTGATTTTGCATCATCTCCTTTATCTCTATTGCCGCCTATTGTGGCTTTGAGTCTTGCTATCATTACACGCCGTGTACTTGTTTCACTGGGTGTTGGTATTGTTCTTGGCGCTATTTTATTGAATGACTACTCATTCGGTAGTGCGCTTGGCTACGTCGCTTCAACGGTATCTAGCGTATTTGTTGAAGATGGCGGTATCAACACTTGGAATATGAGTATCGTTGGCTTCCTATTACTACTTGGTATGATGACCGCATTGCTGACACTATCTGGTGGTACGCGCGCATTCGCTGAGTGGGCTCAAACGCGAGTTAAAAGCAAACGAGGTTCTAAACTTCTGGCTGCTTTCTTAGGCGTGTTCATCTTTGTTGACGATTACTTTAATAGCCTTGCAGTAGGTGCGATCTCACGCCCTGTTACTGACCGTTTTTATGTCTCACGTGCTAAGCTGGCTTATATTCTAGACTCTACTGCTGCACCTATGTGTGTGATCATGCCAGCGTCAAGCTGGGGTGCATACATCATGACGATTATTGGTGGCATTTTAGTATCTCACGGTATTACAGAATACTCGGCACTAGGTGCTTACGTTCGCCTTATTCCAATGAACTTCTACGCAATCTTCGCGCTACTGATGGTATTTGCTGTTGCGTGGTTTGGCTTAGATATTGGTAAAATGCGTGAGCATGAAATTGCCGCATCTCGTGGTCATGGTTTTGCTAAAGAGCAAGCAGAAGACTCAGAAGAAGCGCATGAGCTAAACGAAGAGCTGGATATCCAAGAAAGCGAAGGCGGTAAGGTATCTGATCTTATTTTACCTATCGTATTCCTCATCATAGCGACTATCGCTTCGATGATGTACACCGGCGGCCAAGCACTTGCGGCGGACGGTATCGAATTTAACCTGTTGGGTGCGTTTGAGAATACCGATGTCGGCACATCTCTAATCTACGGTGGTTTGGTTGGTTTAGCGGTTGCTCTATTTACTGTGCTTAAACAAGGTATCGCAGCAACTGAGATCACGCGTACACTTTGGATTGGTGCTAAATCGATGTTCGGCGCGATCTTGATTCTTGTGTTTGCTTGGACGATTGGCTCTGTTATCGGTGATATGAACACAGGTAAATACTTATCGACGCTTGCACAAGGCAACATTAACCCACATTGGCTTCCTGTTATCTTGTTCCTGTTGTCTGGCCTTATGGCATTCTCAACGGGTACATCATGGGGTACGTTTGGTATCATGCTACCGATTGCGGGCGATATGGCAGGTGCGACAGATTTAGCGCTAATGCTTCCTATGCTAAGTGCAGTACTGGCTGGTTCAGTATTTGGTGACCACTGTTCACCTATTTCAGATACAACGATTCTTTCTTCAACAGGTGCTCGTTGTAACCATATTGACCACGTCGCGACGCAGTTGCCTTACGCACTCTCTGTCGCAGCAGTTTCTTGTATCGGTTTCATTACACTAGGCATGACAGCATCAATCGGTATTTCATTCGCCGCGTCAATGGCTGCATTTATTGCTGTTTGTGTGCTGCTTTCGGTACTGTCAAAGTCAAAAATGGCAAGTTGTCAGAACGCATAACGACGTCATATAAATAGTAATGATAAAGGGAGCTTCGGCTCCCTTTTTATTTGTATATGACAAAATGAAAAAAGTTTAAATAAATGGTTGAAAAATGTTTACACCTTGGTTAGTGTGGATATCAACAAAGCGAAACAGAAGAGCTTATTAAGTATGCGTAAATTAGTCATGAATATTCATCATCACCATCACCCAGTCTAGTCTTTCGGGAGATGCACGCATACCCGGGAGACAGGAAACTCCCGGAGGCTAAAATCGCAAACTACAAGATTTAGAACCCTCGGGAGATACACTCTTCCGAGGGTTTTTTAGTTTTACAGTTTTTAAAAAGTTTACGAATTACAAAATCTTGCACAGGGATACAGCAATGCAAACACAACGCCTAAGAATCGCAATTCAAAAGAAAGGTCGCCTAAGTAAAGAGTGCCAAACTCTGCTTAAAAAGTGCGGCGTGAAATTTAACATCATGGGTGAGCGTCTGGTTGTGCACTCACTAAATATGCCAATTGACCTTCTGCTTGTTCGTGATGACGACATTCCTGGTCTAATTATGGATGGCGTGGTTGACCTAGGCTTCATCGGCGAGAACGAGCTGGAAGAAGTACGTCTTGATCGCAAAGCATTAGGTGAGCCATGTGACTTTGTTCCACTACGTCGTTTAGATTTTGGTGGTTGCCGTTTATCAATTGCGATTGATAAAGACGAGCAGTACAACGGTCCACAAGACCTTGCTGGTAAGCGCATTGCAACGACCTACCCACAACTACTAAAAGCGTATATGGATGAACAAGGTGTTCCATTCTCGACGTGTATGCTAACGGGTTCTGTAGAAGTTGCTCCGCGTGCTGGTCTTGCGGATGCGATTGCTGACCTTGTTTCAACGGGTGCAACACTTGAAGCTAACGGGCTTAAAGAAGCGGAAATTATCTTCCAATCGAAAGCGACGCTTATTCAACGTACTGGCGAGTTTGATGCAGACAAAACGGCGCTAATCGAAAAGCTACTTACTCGTATGCAAGGTGTACAGCAAGCGAAAGAATCTAAGTACATCATGCTGCACGCTCCAACAGATAAACTAGAGCAAATTAAATCTCTACTTCCAGGCGCTGAAGATCCAACAGTGCTTCCTCTATCATCAGACAAAGACAAAGTAGCGGTACACCTAGTGAGTACTGAAAATCTGTTCTGGGAAACTATGGAGCAGCTGAAAGAGCTTGGCGCAAGTTCAATTCTTGTTCTTCCAATCGAAAAAATGATGGGGTAGTGGCGATGAGAACTGTCGTTTGGCAATCATTAAGTGAGACGCAGCAAGATTCGATTCTTGAACGTCCAGCGATCACAGAAGGCGCAAACATTACCGCGGCGGTTTCTGAAGTTATCGCTAAAGTACGTAAAGAAGGCGATGCGGCCCTTCAAGAGTTAACTGAAAAATTTGATGGTGTAAAACCTGCGTCTATTCGCGTATCAGGGCAAGAAGTGGATGAGGCATGCGGCCGTTTATCAGAGCAGATGAAGCAGGCATTAGAGCAAGCTTATGCCAATATCGCAAAGTTTCACAAGGCGCAAAAGCCTCAGCCTATTAAGGTGGAAACTCAGCCGGGTGTGGTGTGTGAGCAAGTGACTCGCCCAATTCAAAAAGTCGGTTTATACATCCCTGGTGGTAGTGCGCCGCTTCCATCGACGGTATTGATGCTTGGTGTACCAGCAAAGATTGCGGGTTGCCACAAGGTTGTATTGTGTTCACCACCGCCTATTGCTGATGAAATCCTTTATGTGGCAAAACTGTGTGGTATCGATGAAGTTTATAACGTAGGTGGTGGTCAAGCGATTGCTGCCATGGCTTACGGCACTGAATCGGTTTCTAAAGTGGATAAGATTTTTGGTCCGGGTAACGCTTATGTGACAGAAGCGAAGCGTCAAGTGAGCAATGATTTCCGCGGTTCAGCGATTGATATGCCTGCTGGTCCATCAGAAGTGCTTGTTCTGGCGGATGATACTGCGGATGCGGACTTTATTGCAGCTGACCTACTTAGCCAAGCGGAACACGGGCCTGACTCGCAAGTGGTTTTGGTTACACCATCACCTGTGATTGCCGATCAGGTAACCGATGCAGTTCAACGTCAACTGAAAGAGCTTTCACGCGCAGATATTGCGGAAAAAGCGTTAGCGTCAAGCTTAATCATTATTTCAGAATCACTGACGCAAGCAGTGTCTATCTCGAATTACTACGGCCCAGAGCACTTGATTGTGCAGACCAAGAATCCACGTGAGCTGTTGCCGCTGTTAGACAACGCTGGTTCAATCTTCTTGGGTGACTGGTCGCCAGAATCTGCAGGTGATTATGCCTCAGGTACGAACCACGTACTGCCAACTTACGGTTATACGCGTACTTACTCAAGCCTTGGTCTTGCTGATTTTTCTAAGCGCATGACAGTACAAGAGTTGAGCGCAGAAGGGCTGCAGATCTTAGCGCCAACGGTTGTGACTATGGCTGAAGCAGAAGGTTTAGATGCGCACAAACGTGCAGTAACGATTCGCGTTGAAAAGTTAGCGTCGAAAGCATAAGGAAGTTTTGAGATGGAAAAGCTAGCACGTAAACAAGTTCAAAAACTAACGCCTTATCTTTCAGCAAGACGTATCGGCGGTACGGGTGATGTTTGGCTCAACGCCAATGAATCTCCATTCGACAATGAGTACAAAACTGACTTCTCGCGTTTGAATCGTTATAGCGAGTGTCAGCCTAAAGCGTTAATTGAAGCTTATGCAGCATATGCGGGTGTCAAACCGGAGCAAACGCTAACCTCACGCGGTGCTGATGAAGGTATTGAACTGCTTATTCGCGCTTTTTGTGAGCCTGGTGAAGACGCGATTTTATATTGCCCGCCAACTTATGGAATGTACTCAATCAGTGCGGAAACCATTGGTGTAGAGCGTAAAACGGTACCTTTAACTTCAGATTGGCAGCTAGATCTTGAGGGCATTAAGCAAAACCTAGATAGCGTAAAGTTAGTTTTTGTGTGTAGCCCAAATAACCCAACGGGTAACTTAGTTAAGCGTGAAGATATTGTTTCTCTACTAGAGATGACTAAAGACAAAGCGATTGTCGTGATGGATGAAGCGTATATCGATTTCTGCCCAGAGGCTTCGACGGTTGATTTGTTAGCGGAATATCCAAATCTAGCGATTCTACGTACGCTTTCAAAAGCCTTCGCATTGGCAGGTCTGCGCTGTGGTTTCACTCTCGCGAATGAAGAGCTCATCAATGTATTGCTTAAGGTGATTGCACCGTATCCAGTGCCAATTCCAGTGGCTGAAATTGCGACGCAAGCCTTGTCAGAAGCTGGTTTAGCGCGTGCTAAATACCAAGTGCTAGACCTTAATGCCAACCGCGCTTACCTTCAAGTTGGTTTGTCGATGATTCAAGGCCTCGAGATATTTGAAGGGTGGGGCAACTACCTACTGGTTAAATTCCCTGACGGTGACGCAATATTTAAAGCAGCTTGGGATAACGGAATTATTCTGCGTAACTCGCCGATCGACAACTGCGTTCGCATCAGTATTGGCAGCCGAGATGAGTGTGAAAAAACGCTCGGTTTTATTAGAAATTATTACAACTAACGATTAATTGGCTCCTGCCCTTTGCAAGAGCCTTCCAATTTTAGAAATAAGGAAGTTCGTGTGAGCAAGCAACAAAAAATCCTATTTATTGACCGAGATGGCACCCTTATTGTTGAGCCGCCGGTTGACTTTCAAGTAGACCGCTTAGATAAACTTAAGCTAGAGCCGTTTGTTATTCCAAGTTTGCTATCACTGCAAGACGCTGGATACCGTTTAGTGATGGTGACCAACCAAGATGGCCTAGGTACTGATAGCTACCCACAAGACGATTTCGATGCGCCACACAATATGATGATGGAAATTTTTGAGTCGCAGGGAGTCAAGTTTGATGATGTGCTTATCTGTCCTCACTTCGAAGAAGATAACTGCTCTTGCCGTAAACCAAAGCTAGGCATGGTTAAAGAGTATCTGCAAGGTGGTAAAGTCGATTTTCAAAACTCAGTTGTGATTGGCGACCGAGCAACTGACCTTCAGCTTGCTGAAAACATGGCGATTCAAGGTATTCAGTACAACCCTGAAACAATGGGCTGGAAGCAAATTCTTAAAGACCTGACGGTAAAAGCGCGTGTTGCTGAAGTGGTTCGTACCACCAAAGAAACCGATATTAAGGTTAAGGTTAACCTTGATGAGCAGGGCGGTAATCAAATCTCAACTGGCCTTGGTTTCTTTGATCACATGCTGGATCAAATTGCGACCCACGGTGGTTTCCAAATGGTGTGTAACGTCGAAGGCGATTTGCACATTGATGATCACCACACAATCGAAGATACCGCACTCGCGCTTGGTCAGGCTCTGAAGGATGCTCTTGGCGATAAACGTGGTATTGGCCGTTTTGGTTTTAGTTTACCTATGGATGAGTGCCTAGCCCAGTGTGCGCTTGACCTGTCTGGTCGTCCATACCTTAAGTTCGATGCAGAGTTTAGCCGCGAGCAAGTCGGCGATCTATCAACGGAAATGGTCGTGCACTTCTTCCGTTCGTTAACCGATACTCTAGCGTGTACGCTGCACCTATCTTCTGCTGGCGATAATGATCACCACATCATTGAGTCTCTCTTTAAAGCATTTGGTCGTACATTGCGCCAGGCGATTAAAGTTGAAGGTAATGAGCTACCAAGTAGTAAAGGCGTACTTTAGGAAGGGCGGGTTATGACTGATCAAAAAGTAGTGATTATTGATACCGGCTGCGCCAACGTCTCTTCAGTAAAGTTTGCTATTGAGCGTCTTGGTTATGCCGTGACGATTTCAAAAGAGCCTGATGTTGTTCTTGCTGCAGATAAGCTATTTCTACCTGGCGTAGGAACAGCGAGTGAGGCGATGAAAAACCTCCAGCAGCGTGATCTGATTGAACTCGTAAAGCAAGTAGAAAAACCTCTGCTTGGTATTTGTCTAGGTATGCAGCTACTTGGCAAAGTGTCACAAGAAAAAGGCCAAAAAGCGGATGAGCTTGTTGAATGTCTTGGTTTATGTGAAGGCGAGGTTAAGTTGCTTGAAACTGGCGAATTGCCACTTCCACACATGGGTTGGAACACTGTTAAATCGACTCCAGAACACCCATTGTTTAAAGATATCGAAGAAGGCGAGTATTTCTACTTTGTTCATAGCTTCGGTATGCCAGTTGGTGACTACACCATTGCTCAGTGCGAGTATGGCAAGCCCTTTACAGCAGCCGTGCAAAGTGGCAATTACTACGGGGTGCAATTTCACCCAGAGCGCTCTTCGAAAGCTGGCTCAAAGCTTATACAGAACTTTTTAGAGCTGTAATTTTAAAGAATCAAAGGGAAGTAATTCAGTGATTATTCCAGCATTAGATTTAATTGAAGGTCAGGTAGTACGTCTATACCAAGGTGACTACGGGCAAGTAACCGAATACAAAGTTGATCCAGCGGAGCAGTTTAATCTCTATCACCAAGCAGGGGCGGGTTGGTTGCACCTTGTTGACCTAACTGGCGCAAAAGATACCACGGCTCGTCAGCTAGACTTGATTGCTAAGCTGTTGGCAAGTACCCCGGCCAATATTCAAATTGGCGGCGGCGTTCGCAGCGAACAAGATGTTGTAGACCTTCTGGAAGCAGGCGCCCAGCGTGTTGTTGTCGGTTCTACAGCGGTTAAACAACCAGAGCTAGTCAAAGGTTGGATGGAGAAATACGGCGCAGAGAAAATCGTCTTAGCGCTGGATATCAATATTAATGAAAGCGGCACGCGTAAAGTGGCGATTTCTGGCTGGCAAGAAGACTCAGGTGTGACGATTGAAGCTTTGATCAATGACTATCTAACTGTTGGTCTTAAGCATGTGCTTTGTACCGATATTTCTCGTGACGGTACGCTAGAAGGCTCGAACGTTGAACTCTACGTTGATTTATGTAAACAGTACCCTCAGGTTCAGTTTCAATCCTCAGGTGGCATTGGTTCATTGGCCGATATTGAAGCGCTCAAAGGTAGCGGTGTTGCAGGTGTCATTGTTGGCCGAGCGCTACTGGATGGCAAATTCACTGCAGAGGAGGCGTTTGCATGCTGGCAAAGCGAATAATTCCTTGTCTTGATGTTCGTGATGGACAAGTTGTAAAAGGTGTTCAGTTTCGCAACCACGAAATCATTGGTGATATCGTCCCTCTTGCTCAGCGTTATGCTGAAGAAGGTGCTGATGAGTTGGTGTTTTATGATATTACCGCCTCGAGCGATGGCCGAGTGGTCGACAAGAGCTGGGTTCAACGTGTTGCTGAAGTGATTGATATTCCTTTCTGTGTCGCTGGTGGTATTAAGTCAGCAGAAGATGCCGCACGCATTTTAGAGTTTGGTGCGGACAAAGTGTCTATCAACTCACCTGCGCTTGCTAACCCAGAGCTGATTACTCAGCTTGCTGATAAGTTTGGTGTGCAGTGTATTGTGGTGGGTATCGACTCTTACTTTGACAAAGAGACGGGCAAGTATCAGGTTTACCAATTTACCGGTGATGAAGCGCGCACTAAAGCAACCAAATGGGAAACCCGAGATTGGGTACAAGAAGTGCAAAAGCGTGGGGCGGGTGAAATCGTATTGAATATGATGAACCAAGACGGTGTCCGTAACGGCTATGACTTGGATCAGCTTAATATGGTTCGTGAAGTGTGTAATGTGCCGCTGATCGCTTCCGGCGGTGCAGGTGCAATGGAACACTTTGCTGAAGCTTATAAGCAAACCAATGTTGATGGAGCGTTAGCAGCATCGGTATTCCACAAGCAAGTCATCAATATTGGTGAACTTAAGCAGTATTTAAAACAACAAGGTGTAGAGGTACGTCTATGAGTTTTGCGGCGACAGAAGTAAATACGCTAGCTGAACGTATTGATTGGGACAAAGTGGATGGCCTTGTACCTGCAATTGTTCAAGATTTTCAATCAAGCCAAGTGCTAATGATGGGATACATGAACCAAGATGCGTTAGCCAAAACAGGTGAAACGGGTCAAGTCACGTTTTTCTCACGCACCAAAGAGCGCCTGTGGACTAAGGGGGAAACCTCTGGAAACGTTCTTCAGCTAAAAAATATCGCACTCGACTGTGACAATGACACGCTACTCGTCAAAGTTGATCCAATTGGACCTACGTGCCATAAAGGAACAACAACCTGCTGGGATGGTGACCCTCAAGAAGAGAGCCAAATGGTGTGGCTTCATCAACTTGAGCAGCTATTGGCTGCCCGCAAGGACGCCGACCCAGAATCTTCTTATACAGCCCACCTATATTCGCGTGGCACCAAGCGTATTTCGCAAAAAGTGGGTGAAGAAGGCGTTGAAGTCGCGCTTTCGGCGACGTCGGGCGATAAGGCGGAGCTAGTGTGTGAATCGGCTGATTTGATTTATCACTTGATGGTTCTGCTTCAAGACCAAGGCCTGTCGATGAATGATGTGGTGAATAAGCTCAAAGAGCGTCACAAGTAATTACTATTCAAACCGATAAAAACGCCCTCAGAATTGAGGGCGTTTTTGCTTCTTGAACCTAGCCGTTAGAGTTGTTAGCGCTAAATGAGTATTGTGAGCATTATATTTCGAACAAGAAGTAGTAACCGTAGCCCACGATGAAAGCAGGTATTGCGGAATAAACGGTTGCAACAAGGGCCGCTTTAGGCGCTAGAGCAATCGCAGGGAATAAAGCATCACCATCATTGGAGATCGCGTTGGCCAATTGGGCAGACAGCGGAGCTGCGCCTGATATGTACAAACTGGTCACTAGGATCTGGGGACCACAGCCAGGCAGTAAACCAACGGCCAAGCCCATTAACGGCATCCAAACTCCCCAGCCAGAGAAAGTAGCGGCGAGGTCAATGTGGCCAAAGAAGGTGATGAGTTCAAAAGCCATAAAGGCGAGAATAACCCAAGCAGTGACAAAGTTAGTATCTTGCGCCGCTTTTTGTATAGGGTGAGAAGAAACTTGTTTGGTATCTTCAGCGACAGTCGATTCGTAGTCTTTAATCTCTTTGGTTAATGACCAAAGCAGCATGCTGACAATGATGAGTACTGCGCCAATCCACTCAATGGTCATTTCTGGTAGCTGAAGAAGTTGGTTAATATCGACTTGGAATGAGCCAAGAGCAGCGATAACTGTCGCAGGGACAAGTAACCACTTCCAAAACGCGCCTTGAAGATTAATCGCTTTTTGCTCGATATGACTCGTTTCATGTTTACCGCAGCTAAATCGCTCTGCAAGTGCTGAGACTTCAGGGCGCAGAAAATCATCGGAATGAATCGCATTGACCACCCAGCCAGAAAGGGCGCCGACGAACACGCCTAGAGCAACAATGGCCAATCCAATGTCAGGTTTGCTCGCAAGCAACAAGAACGCAGCATCACCCATGGTTGAAGTTAATACGGCAACAATGGCACCAAAGCCAACGCGGCCACTGACAAACTGGGTGGTGACGATGATCGCACCACCACATCCCGGAAGCGCACCTAATAAGGCGGCGAAAAAAACTTGGTGATCACGGGAAGTACGATAGAGATTGGCAATCCGATTCTCTTTATTGATAAAGCCGGACACGTAGTGATAGATCGCTAGGGTGAATGCGACGTAACTCGACACTGCCCAAAAGGCATCAGACAAAGTATTTACGGTCACTTCGCGCGTGACGCTACTTGCCACGAGAGCAATTAGTGAGATGGGTAAAATGAGGCGCTTATACGCAGGTCTAAACTGGGTTACGGATAACCAGCTAGGCAATGATTGAGAAAGTCGTAAAGAATCCATAATCTAGCACTATGTGAATGCGAATTATTATCAAATATATGCTAATGAGAATTATTTGCAATAAATAATTTTTAAGAGTGCTAACTAGCCGATTTGCTTACGGTGTAATAGCGGAGATGAACCACGAAATTGACGGGTTAGTGCTAAACTTATAGGAGAATAGATCGCATTGTTAAGGTCTGTCATGCCTTATACCGAAATATTCTTTTTCAATCCGATGACAAATTATCAAAATCAGGTAAAATGTTGGGTTTGTGAGTAATAGCCCTCTGTTGGGTAGAAATATAGTCAGATAGGAAAAAAGATGATTCTAGTAGTAGGTCACAAGAACCCTGATAGCGATAGTATCTGTAGTGCACTAGTAGCAACTGAACTACTAAAAGCGCGCGGCGTTGAAGCTATGCCAATTCGCCAAGGTGAAATCAACCGTGAAACTCAGCACATTCTAGAAGTCGCGGGTGCAGAAGTTCCTGAACTACGTACTTCAGTAGCTGGTGAAAAAATCTGGCTAGTAGACTACTCAGATCTTGCGCAAGCACCAGATGACGTAGCTGAAGCTGAAATCCTAGGTATTGTTGACCACCACCGTCTAGGTGATGTGATGACTATTAACCCAATGGAAGCTTGGATCTGGCCTGTTGGTTGTACTAACACAGTACTATTCAATATGTTCAAGATTGAAGGTCATACAATCACTCCTCAGATCGCAAAACTAATGATGTCAGCTATCCTATCTGACACAGTTGGTTTCGCATCACCAACATGTACTCAGAAAGATAAAGACGCAGTTCAAGAACTGGCGGCTATCGCTGACGTATGTGATGTAGATGCATTCATTAAAGATCTATTGATTGCTAAGACAAACATTGAAGGCCTATCAGCAGCTGAGCTTGTTGAGAAAGACCTGAAAGGTTACCCATTCAATGGCCGTGACGTAGTTGTTGGTCAGGTTGAGCTTGCAACTCTTGAGCAAGTTGACGGCATGATTGATGCGCTAGAAGCGGATCTTGAGCGTCGTTGCGCTGAGCAAGGTCTAGCGTTTGCAGCCGTGATGCTAACTGACATCACTACAGCTCAAACTCGTCTACTTTACAAAGGTGAGTGGGCAGAGAAACTGGTTAAGCATGAAGAAAACGGCATGCTAATGATGGAAAATACTCTAAGTCGTAAGAAGCAAGGCTGGCCTTGGCTTCAAACTGAACTGGCTTAATTTCCATAGCTCAATGATTTTTAAACGCCCATGGCTTAGCCGTGGGCGTTTTATTTGGAGGATACAAAATGTCACTATCTCAAGACCAGTTAGAGTCAGTTAACAAAATGCGCCCTGACGAGCGTTTTAATTACTGTGTAAAAGAAATTGCTCAGCATCGTAAAGTGTGGATTCTTACAGACGAACATGGTTGCGTGATGCTAAACACTGAAGATGAAGATTGCGTTCCAGTATGGCCACATGAAGAGTTCGCCGCTCAGTGGGCGACGGGAGAGTGGGAGCACTGTAAAGCTGAAGCGATCTCTACTGCTAAGTGGTTTAGTCGCTGGACGCACGGTTTGGAAGACGATGAACTGTCGGTAGTCGTCTTCCCGAATGACAACGAAGAGGGTGTGGTACTTTACCCTGATGAGTTTGAATTCGAATTGAAAAAGCGCACTAAATAGCTGTAGGTTTTTATTGGTGATGCCCATATCGCTGGGCATCACTTTACCTCATTCAATAGCCAATTAACTGAAATAGCTCACCGCTTTTGGCAACCGAAACAGCCTTGTCTAGTGTACCATCTTGTTGATAGCGTTTAAGTAAACGTTTGACGATGGGCGTGACTTGTCGCTCTGTCATTCCAACCTTTAGCTCTGGTTCATAGAGCAGTTTTAGCAGTACTACATCAAGAGGCGAAAGTAGGTCCTCAGGTGTATTGTCATTAAAGATCGAAGGAAATGCGCTGTCGGAGTCGTTGGGCAGACCAAGAGTTTGGGTTATCTCCTCCACCACACAAGCGATCAGCTTTCCATGCATTCTGGCTCGGTCGACGGGAATGACTATCGACGCTGAGACGATCGCATTATTGCTGCCAATTCGATAACCTGCTTTGCAAATAGCGTCTCTAACATGTTTAAGAGATGACTTGCCCATCTCTCGCTCAATCTCTTTCTCCCATTTAGCATCATTGGAATAGATCCAAACAATGTTGGCCTCTTTTCGTGAAGAAACCCGTTTGATTGGCAGACCTGTAATACTGCTTAGGTGCCTAAGATGGGCATTGGTGAGCTCATCATGAAGCTCTCGATCGGCAACGTCATGTTTGACCCAGACTCGAATTGGTTCTTGCCACTTAACAAGCGGTTTTTGACCGGAAGAGTATTCATTTCTTAACGCGACATCAATGAAGGCTCGAGCGACAAAGTCAGGTTCAAGCCAAGTCTGCTGAGAAGAATAAGCAAATCCAGGAGCGGCAAAGAGAAGGGAGAATAGGCCTAATAATATAGCTGCTGTCCTTAGCATGTCTCTCCTATTTAAAGCATGTTGCCTTATTAAAATGACTTTCAACCAGTCGCTGAGTGATTGGGTGTTCTGGGCATGAAAGCACTTGATGGGTTTCTCCACTTTCAACAACCACGCCTTCGTGCATTACCATGATTTTGTCGGTGATGTGTTTCACTACACCGATGTGCTGCGATACATAAACAAAGGATACGCCCATTTCTTCTTGAAGTTCCAGAAACAGGTTGATGATCTGTGAACGCATAGCCATGTCTAAGCCGTTCAGCGCTTCATCGGCAACAATCACTGAGGGTTGTAGAATCAGTGCTCTAGCGAGACACACGCGCTGTTTTTGACCCGTTGCCAGCATTTGCGGATAGAAATAGGCGTGCTCTGGAAGTAAGCCAACACGGAGCAATGTTTCTTTGACGCGTTTAATTCGCGCTTCAGGGGGCATGCTGGTATTTCTTTTTAGCGGGCCTTCTAAGATACGACCAATTTGAATGCGCGGATTCAAAGAGGTATTCGGATCTTGGAAAATCATCCGAATCAACTTACAACGCGTTGAGTAATCTTCGTGCTCTAATCGCTCGCCATTAACGCGGATCTCACCTGAGCTTGGCTCAACCACGCCTGAGAGCATACGAGCAAGAGTCGACTTACCCGAACCGTTTTGGCCAATAAAGCCGATGGTTTGTCCCGCTTCAAGACTAAAGCTGACCGGTTTAACCGCCTCTTGAACTTTCTTGCGAAACAGACCAGAACGAGTGATAAACGACTTAGAAAGATCGGTTACTTCTAATAGTGCGCTCATACTTTTTTCTTCTCCCGCTCTTTAGGCGAATGGTTCAATGGGAAGTGACAAGCAAATTTATGGTTTTTAATACGACGAGTCATTGGTATTTCGACACATTGGCGCTGAGCATACGGGCAGCGCGGACCAAGTCGGCAACCAATCGGAAGGTGCTGAAGTGGTGGGATGGTGCCAGGTAATGACTGAAGCTTCTCTTTGTGAGGAATCCAATCACTAAAATCAGGCATCGCTTTCAGCAGCGCAACAGTATAAGGGTGCTTAGGTTTCTCAAGGATTTTCTTAGTATCAGCAGATTCAACCGATTGACCGCAATACATCACGGTAATACGGTTTGCCCACTGAGTAATCGTGGTTAAGTCGTGGCCAATCAGCATGATCGAGGTGTTGTGAACTTGGTTCATACGACTCAACAGGCGCAAGATCTGCGACTGGGTAATTGGGTCTAAGTCGTTGGTTGGCTCATCCGCAATCAGCAACTTAGGTTTAGCCGCAATAGCCATCGCAATCATGATCTTTTGGCATTCCCCATCGGTTAGCTCGTATGGGTAGCTACTCATGATTTGCTTATGATCTTTAATGCCAACTTTATGCAGTAGGGCAATAGCTTGCTTTTTACGCCACTTAAAGCGCTCCCACCATTTACCTTCAAATGAACGTGAAGGAATGGCTTCAATCAGCTGGCTGCCCACTTCTTCTGATGGGTCTAAACAGGTCGACGGCTCTTGGAAAATCATTGCGATATCACGGGCAATAACGCGTCGACGCTCTTTCGGTGTTAGTTGAAGAAGGTCAACATTGCCTAAGCGCATGCGGTCAGCGGTCACTTTCCAGTTATCTTTACAGACGCCAACGATCGCTTTTGCAACCAAACTCTTGCCTGAGCCAGATTCGCCTACAAGACCACGTATTTCACCTTCGTTAAGTGTTAGGCTCATACGATCAACCGCTTTCATCATGCCCTGCGGAGTTTCTATCTCAATCGTCAGGTGTCGAATATCAAGTAACGGCATTATTCGATCCCCGCATTCAGTGCTTGGCGAACACCTTCACCAACTAGGTTAATCACAATGACGGTAAACATGATCGCTAAGCCCGGTAGCGTCACCGTCCAAGGCGCTAAGTAAATAAGCTCAACAGAGTCACCCAAAATGGCGCCCCATTCAGTACTCGGCGCCTGTGCGCCTAAGCCTAAGAAACCCAGTGCGGTGATATCGAGAATCGCAATAGACAGCGCTAAGGTGATTTCAGAGGCGATTACAACCAAGATGTTGGGTAGGATAGAGTTCCACAGCAAGTAAAAGTCGTTTGCGCCATCTAAGCGCGCCGCCATGATGTAATCTTTTTCAACTTCAGTATGAACCGCAATATAGACAGAGCGAATGAAGCGGGGGATCAGCGCCAAGCAGATCGCGAGTAAGATATTGAACTCACCAAAGCCGAGAAACGCGACGAAAATAATTGCCAGTAGCAACGACGGAATCGACATAACGGTATCGAGTAAGTGGTTAAGCGTGCTCGATAGTAAGCCTTTAGTCATACCGGCTAATACGCCAATAATGCAGCCAATGAACGACGCGATCAGTGTGATGATCACTGCAGCACCAAACGTGAGCTGCGTGCCTTCAATTAGGCGAGAGAGAATATCGCGGCCTAAATCATCAGTACCAAGGAAATACTCGACCGTTCCTGCTGGATTCCACGATGGCGGAATAAGCAGTTCGCCTGTTTGAGCTTGTGGATCGTGCGGCGTTATCCACGGTGATACCAGTGTGAGTAGCACGATGAGTGACAAACACCATAAGCCAAACATCGCCAGATTGTTTGCACGGAAGCTACGCCAAAAGCGCTCGAACTGAGTAGGGATGCGCTCTTCTTGATATACGTTATCGGTTAGCATACCACTCTTTCCTTACCAACGGGTTAATCATAGCGCCAATCAAATCAGACAGGATGTTAGCGGTGAGGACGAACGTCGCTACGACAATAACGCCAGCTTGAATCGCAACGTAATCTTGATTGGAGAGGGCATCAAGTAACCAACGCCCAATACCAGGCCAGTTGAAAATAGACTCGGTGATAATCGCGAGGGTTAACATGCTTGAAAGCTGAACGCCAATTTTTGGAATGATGGGTGGAATGGCATTTCTAAGTACATGCTGAGTCACGATCTCACGAGTAGAGAGACCTTTGATTCGCGCAGCTCGAATGTAGTTTTGTCCCATCACTTCTGCAACGGAGGTACGCATTAAGCCGATAACCTGTGTTGTCGGAGCTAGTGCCAGTACCAAACACGGCAGAATTAAGTGTTCAATGACACTTTGTAATGCGTGAGCACGGTATTTACCATCAGCAAAGAAAGCGTCAATGAGAGCAAAGCCAGTCACGTGTTCAATCTGGTAGAGTAGGTCATAGCGTCCTGCGACAGGGAAGATCTCCCAATGCAGCGAGAATACCATGATCATCAATAGCGCAATCCAAAACAGTGGCGCAGAGTAGCCCGACATCGAGGTAAACGAGATTGCGGTATCAATCCATTTACCTTGCTTCATACCGGCAATCGTGCCAATTGGTATACCGATCAGCAAGGAAATCACAAAGGCAATCAAACACAGCTCTAGCGTTGCTGGGAAGACAACCTGCAGTTCATCAATAATAGGAATTCCAGCTTTGTTGACGCCAAAGTTGAGCTGCATCAACTCACCTAAATAAGTCAGCCAGCCACTCCAGAAATCCTGAATTGCCCAAGGTGATTGAGGCTCAAGTCGCAACAGACTAAAACCGACCATAGTCAAAATAAGCAAGGTGATGATAAACAGGTTCAAACGTCGAACAGTGTATAACAGCATTACTGAACCCTCTCGACGGTATCAAACGGCTGAGCATTAAATGGGCTCACTTTAAATCCTTGTAAAGAACGATCGTGAGCTTGCATCTGCATTCCGTGGTTGAGCGGGATGACAGGGAACTCTTCGTTCAAAATGTTTTGCGCTTGTTTATATAGGTTGAGTCTATAGCGAGGTTTATCGACCTCTAGTGCAAGATCAAGTAGGAAATCGAAATCAGGGTTACACCAACTCGAAACGTTCAGACCTGCACGTTTCGAGTCACACGAAAGCAGCGGTCTGAAAAAGTTATCAGGATCGCCAGTGTGTGCGCTCCAACCCGTCAAGTAGAGGTCTATATAGGTATTTTCGTTAAGGTTACTGCGATCAAAACGGTCATCCGTCATCAGCTTAAGCTTAATGCCTACATCAGCGAGGTTGGCTTGGATAAGCTCAGCAGTCTTTCTTGGACTAGGGTTGTAGGCTTTTGGCTCTAGGGGTACGGACATCGTCAGTTCTAGCCCTTTGCTGTAACCTGCTTCTCGAAGTAACGCGATGGCGTAGTTACGATCATAGCGAATGTGCACCGCATCTTTATGGTATGCCCAAGAAGATGGTGGCAGTACCGAATAAGCCTGACTGCCGGTTCCGTAGTAGACTGAATCAAGGATATTCTGGCGGTTGATGGCGTAATTGAGCGCTTTGCGAACCCGAGCATCATTGAGCGCTGGGTGAGAAGTATTGACTGCCACGAACGAAATATTCATCGCAGGTTTTGCTGTTAGCTCAACATGTTCATTCTTTTCGATAATCGGCAGTTGGCTAGAAAGAGGAGAGTTCAGTACGTCACACTCTTTTCTCAGTAATTTGGCTAAGGTACCCGTACCGCGCTGTGAAATGTCGAACACCACCTGATCCATCTTCGGCGTACCACCCCAGTATCCACTATGGCGTTTTAAACGAATCAAATCGTTAACTTGGTATTCTGCAAGATAAAACGGCCCAGTCCCGACAGGGTGACTGTCGAGCATGCCTTTTTCATCACTGATTTCGAGTTGCCCAGCATATTCTTTGGAGAGAATTACCGCGTGGCTGGTAGCAATATTTGATAGGAAACTATTGTCGGGGCGACTAAGAGTAAACTTGACTCTGTGTTTTGACAGAGCAACAACATCCACAACGAGGTTCTGAAAATCGATACCACTAAACCAAGGGTATAAACCACTGCCCACATAGTGGAATGGGTTAGTACTGTCGATGATACGGCGGAAACTGAACACAACGTCATCAGCATTCATTGCGCGAGACGGGGTAAACCAAGCGGTGGTTTGAAACTGAACATTTTTACGCAGCTCAAAAATGTACTCAGTACCTTGTTGATTGACTTGCCACGAACTCGCCAAGCTAGGTTTTGGCTGATACGTCTTATTGTCTAACGTCAACAAGGTGTTGAATAGCTGAGGACTGAGCGTTTCGGGTGTAATACCGCTATCAACCAATTGAGGGTTGAACGTATCTGGTCCACCTTGACCACAATAGACAAAACCCTTCTGACGGATTTTGTCATGATCAATCTCTTCGCCACAGCCTGCTAACAGACTGAGACTGAATAAACCTAATGTAAACTGTATGAATACTTTCATAGAAAGAACTTGTCTGGGACAAAGCGCAATGGAACTGGCCATTATGCCTTAAGATCCTAATAATTTACCACTATTTGCCGTTTGGAACGATAGTAAAACCACAAATTTGGTGGGTTAACTGTCGCTGGTGATGTCGTACTTACGAACCATCCCTCGCAATTGGTGATAACTCAGTTCCAAAAGCTCGGCTGCTTTCTTCTGGTTGTACTGACTCTGAACCAATGCTGCTTTAAGTATGAGTTGGTCTTGCTCTTCTTGCCACTGCTTATAGTTGAGCGGAAATTGAAATGATTCCACTGTTGTGAGGTCTAGCTGTTGGGTATCTGTATCTTCGGGTATTTGCCAACTTGATTGGAAAGGGTCAAACACCAACTTGTCGATTGGGGTATCTTGCATACCATGTTGATAGACGGCTCGTTCTATCACGTTTTTTAGCTCTCGAACGTTGCCGGGCCAAGGGTAATCGAGCAAGTCCTGCTCTGCAGACGAAGTGAATCCAACAAAGTATTCGAAGCCGAGTTCACGACACATTTTAATTGCGTAGTATTCCGCGAGCAGCAAGATATCTTCTTGGCGTTCTCTCAGAGGCGGAAGGTGAATCACATCAAATGCCAGTCTATCGAGTAAATCCGCGCGAAAGCCGCCTTGTGCCGCCATTTGTGGTAGGTCTGCATTGGTGGCGCAGACAAGGCGTACATTGGCGTTAAGTAGTTGGTGGCCACCGACACGCTCATATTGGCCATATTCAATCACTCGAAGTAGTTTTTCTTGAACCAGTAAAGGCGCTGTTGCGAGCTCATCGAGAAACAAGGTGCCGTTTTCTGCGCGCTCAAAACGACCTTTATGACGTCCTTTTGAGCCAGTAAATGAGCCTTGTTCATGACCAAATAACTCAGAGTCAATCAGCCCTTCGCTTAAGGTCGAGCAGTTGAGCGAGATAAGCGGCTGGTCCCAGCGCTTGGATAAGTAGTGGAGTCGCTGGGCAATCAGCTCTTTACCTGTACCTCGCTCGCCAATAATAAGTACTGGGCGTTCGATTGCTGCCAATTTAGATACTTTATCCAGTACCGATAGGAAAGCGGGCGACTCTCCGATCAAATTTTGTTGCATGACTGACTCCGTGGCGAAATTTACCTACTGTTGGTTAAACTCATCACAGGAAGTGTGAAATTGCAATGTGCTATTTGTTAAGTATCTGATTTTGCGGTAATTAAAAGTTGGCACGTTATTTGGAATATTATTTAGCATTGGGTAACACCAAACGAATTTATACGGAGTGCAGCTGACTGTGTTCCAATATTATCAACATAAGGAGCCTCGCTATGGGTATTTTCTCTCGATTTGCAGACATCGTTAATTCAAACATCAGTGCTCTATTAGATAAAGCTGAAGATCCAGAAAAGATGATCCGTCTTATCATCCAAGAAATGGAAGACACACTGGTAGAAGTGCGTACTAACTCTGCGAAAGCCATTGCGGATAAAAAAGAGCTAGCACGTAAAGTAGAATCTATTGAAGCGACTATTGAAGAGTGGCAAAACAAAGCGACATTGGCATTGGCGAAGCAGCGTGAAGATTTAGCTCGTGCTGCGCTGATTGAAAAACAGAAGCTACAAGACATGCTTAAAGGTCTTCATACTGAGCAAACTTTGGTAGAAGAGACGATTGAAAAGCTAACTGGTGAGATTGGTAAATTAGAAACCAAGATCACTGAGACCCGTGCTAAGCAACAAGCATTAGCCATTCGTAGCCAAACAGCATCAAACCGTCGTGACGTGCAAAAGCATCTTCACACGGCAAGAACAAGTGAGGCCATGGCTAAGTTCGAGCAGTACTCACGTAAGATTGATGAAATGGAAGCGGAAGCCGACTTGTACGCTAAAACTGGTAATGCAAAATCTCTTGATCAGGAATTTGCCGAGCTTCAAGCGCAAGATGAGATTGAAAAAGAGCTAGAGAAATTGAAGCAGCAAATGGAAGATAAAAAGTAATTCCTGTTTGTTTTTGTTAGTTTAGCTAGGTAGATGGGTGCTAATCCCACTCATCTTCCCCATTTAAGGAGTTATATATGTCGTCATTTCTGATCGCTGGTCCGTTAATTGTCTTTCTCATTTTCGTTGCCCCGTTATGGTTGTTTCTGCATTACAGAAGTAAAAAGAATGCCAGCACTGGGTTATCGCAAGAAGACTTGCAGCGTCTGGAGTCGCTATCTGAGAAAGCGGAAAACATGCAAAAGCGTGTTGATACCTTAGAGCGAATTCTTGATGCGGAGTCACCAAGTTGGAGACGCCGTTATGACTAAGCGAGAGCTTTATAGAGATACGGTCAATGGCAAGATCACCGGGGTTTGTGCTGGTCTTGCTAACTACTTTTCATTAGAAGTGTGGCTAGTCAGAATCCTAGTGATTTCTGCGGCGTTATTAGGAGGGAGCTTCCTAGTATTGCTCGCTTATATCGCAATGACGCTCATGATTGAAAAGCAGCCGAAAAATTATGTAGAAGCGATGAAAGCAGAGCAAGAGCACAAGCTGAAAAATAAACCGTGGAAGCAAGGTCAGACACCAGAGCTACTGCTCAACACGATAGAAAAAGATTTCTCTCAGCTAGAAACGCAGGTGCGCAACCTAGAGGCGTATGTGACCTCAGATGCATTTAAAGTCAATCGAGAGTTTAAATCGCTGTAATTCCAATTTTTAAGGCACTCTATGCTTAGAGTGCTTTTTTCATAAATATTCTTTGTTCGCTTTTGCGACATTGTCGCCATACACAAGCAAATTATTAATTTTCATAATAATTTACTGCCATCACTATGGAAGTCACGGTAGCATTCATCTATCTTTGTACCTAATAGATACAAATGGATGATTGACTATGCATAAATCTGTTTTGCTTCTTGCAATAACGGCTGCTCTGAGTGGCTGTGGCAAGGAGCTTCCACCTGTTCCTGAGCCTGACTCTAGGCCCGCAAAATTATTTACAGTTTCCGTTGGCAATGCCCAGTTTGAGCGAACTTTTCCTGCAACTTCTGAAGCTGGTGACAAAGCCGTACTCGCGTTTCGTGTACCTGGCCAAATGCAATCGATAGATGTGTTGGCTGGACAGCCAGTTAAAAAAGGCGACGTGCTTGCATCCTTAAACCCAGACGAATACACCTTGTTGGCTAAACAGGCCGAAGCGCAATTTCGTCTAGCGGATGTTCAGTACCAGCGTTACAAAAAGCTACGTAAAGATAAAGTTGTCTCTGAACAAGACTTTGACCAAGCGAAAGCTAACCACAATTCAGCGAAAGCAACGTTAGAGCAAGCGAAAGCCAATCTAGGTTATACGCAGCTTGTGGCGCCATATGAGGGGACCATCTCCCTTATTCCTGCTGAAACCCATGAGTACATTGCGGCGAAGCAAGGCGTGATGAACATTCAAACTAACCAACTGATGAAGGTAATTTTTCAACTGCCGGATCATTTGTTGAGCCGATTTGCCAGTGGTGTGAACTTAACCGCGACCATGACGTTTGATGCGTTTCCACAAAATCAGTACGAGCTCATTTTCCAAGAAGTCGACACTGAAGCCGATCCTAAGACGGGTTCGTATAAGGTGACCATGGTTATGGAAAGGCCAAGTGATGTCGGTATTTTACCGGGCATGGCAGGGGCTGTTCATGTTGCAGTTGAATCGACAGGCGCAACAAGAATACCAGAGTCAGCGCTGATGGATGAAAATGGGCAAATATACGTATGGCGTGTTGATGAGCAAGGCATTGTTGCTAAGGCTCAAGTCGAACTTAATGACAAGCGCCAAGTTGAAAGTGGCTTAAATGAAGGTGACCAGATCATTACTTCTGGTGTGGCAGGGATCGAACCGGGAATTAAGGTTCGTGAATGGGTTAAAGAGCGAGGCCTATAAGATGAAGCAATGGATGAATCTCTGCGCATTGTCGATGGCAGCGCTTTTGGCTGGTTGTGGCGGTGAGCAGCAGTATGTTGATTTTGGTGTGCCTAAAGTAAAGGTACTTGAACTTTCCAATAGTGATGTACAAGAAGACAGGCTTTATTTCCCTGCGGTTGCGAATGCGGCAGAACGTTCACATTTGAGTTTCCGCGTCGCAGGGGAAATCAGCAAGATCTATGTCAAAGAGGGCGACCAACTGAAAAAGGGCGATTTGATCGCTGAGTTAGACCCAACTGACTATCAATTAGATGTAGACAACGCCTCCGCTCGCTATAGCGTTGTTAATAGTCAGTACAAGCGTTCGAAGCCTCTGGTAGATAAAGGATTACTGGCAAAATCTCAATTTGATGAAATTGCTGCCAACAGACAGATTGCTTATGCAGAGCTAGAACTGTCAAAACTGCGTCTATCATTTACCAAGTTAAAAGCGCCAGTAGACGGGATAATCTCGCGTGTTAGTGCAGATCAGTTTGAGAATATCCAAGTGGGTCAGCAAGTGGTGAATATTCATAGTGTTGAGGACGTAGAGGTATTGATACAACTTCCCGACCGCTTATATGTGAATCAGCCAAGCCAATCTGCGCTGGAAAAAGTCAATGCGTTTGTGAAGGTTCCGAGCGGCAATGAATACAGCGCGCAAATTAAGGAATTCACTACAGAACCAGATCCTGCCACAGGCACCTTTACTGTAACGTTATCGCTGCCAATGCCTGAAAATGAATACATTCTCGATGGTATGGCGGTATCGGTTACATCTAAAGGTGAGGACATTGGTCTTGATCTCAACGCTGGGGTACGAATCCCGATTGAAGCGATTTTTAACGGTGATGGTGACGATCTTGGACGGGACAATAAATACGTTTGGATTCTCAACTCAGATAACACGGTAACTAAGCAATTAGTGAAAACAGGTAAAGCGAGTAAAGATGCCGTGCAGATTTTAGAAGGTTTGACTAATGAGCAAGTCGTTGTGATTGCGGGTGTGTCGCGATTAACTGAAGGACTAGAAGTTGAAGTGATCGAGCAGGAGGCTGGTAATGAGTGATAATAAAGTAAACTCGCCTCAAAGCGATGACGATATCACAGGGATCGCGGCGTATTTTATTCGCAACCGAGTGATCAGTTGGATGATCTCACTAATCTTTCTTATCGGTGGTGCAGCGGCTTTCTTTGGTTTAGGGCGATTAGAGGACCCGGCATTTACCATTAAAGATGCCATGGTGGTGACCTCTTACCCAGGTGCAACGCCACAGCAAGTGGAAGAAGAGGTGACTTACCCGCTTGAGAAAGCGATTCAGCAACTGACCTACGTTGACGAAGTGAACTCCATTTCAAGCCGCGGGTTATCTCAGATCACTGTGACCATGAAAAATAACTATGGTCCTGATGACTTACCTCAGATCTGGGATGAGCTACGTCGTAAAGTTAATGACTTGAAAGGGCAATTGCCGCCCGGGGTGAACGATCCTCAGGTTATTGATGATTTCGGTGATGTTTACGGGATCTTATTAGCGGTAACAGGTGATGGTTACAGCTATAAAGAGTTGCTTGATTACGTGGATTACTTAAGGCGAGAGCTTGAGCTGATTGATGGTGTGAGTAAAGTCTCGGTATCTGGTCAGCAGCAAGAGCAAGTCTTTATCGAAGTGTCGATGAAGCGCCTAAGTAGTTTAGGTCTCTCGCCAAATACCGTATTTAATTTACTCTCGACCCAGAACGTCGTCTCTGACGCGGGGGCGATCCGAATTGGCGACGAATATGTTCGTATTCATCCAACCGGTGAGTTCCAAAATGTCGACCAGTTAGGTGATTTGATCATTACTGAAAGTGGTGCTCAGGGCCTCATTTACTTGAAAGACGTGGCTGAGATTAAGCGCGGCTATGTTGAAGTGCCAACCAACATTATCACATTCAATGGTGACCTTGCGCTGAACCTTGGTGTGTCATTCGCCCAAGGGGTAAACGTGGTTGAAGTAGGTAAGCGCTTTGATCGCCGCTTAGCAGAGTTGAAGTTCCAACAACCTGTTGGCGTTGATATTTCTGAAATCTACAGCCAGCCAAAAGAGGTAGATAAATCCGTAAGCGGCTTTGTTGTCAGTCTAGGTCAGGCGGTTGCGATTGTAATCATTGTTCTGCTGTTCTTTATGGGCTTACGCTCTGGTCTGTTGATTGGTTTGATTCTTCTGTTGACGGTACTGGGTACCTTTATCTTCATGAAGTACTTTGCTATCGATCTGCAGCGTATCTCGTTAGGCGCATTGGTTATTGCACTGGGTATGCTGGTGGATAACGCCATCGTGGTCGTCGAAGGGATATTGATAGGGACGCAGAAAGGCCGAACGAGGATGCAGGCTGCCACCGACATTGTCACACAGACTAAATGGCCATTGTTAGGTGCAACGGTTATTGCCGTTACGGCGTTTGCACCAATCGGTTTGTCTGAAGACGCTACTGGTGAATATTGTGGCACTCTCTTTACCGTGCTGTTGATCTCGCTAATGCTGAGTTGGTTTACCGCTATCTCGCTGACGCCGTTTTTTGCTGACATCTTCTTTAAAGGTCAGAAGTTCAAGCAAGATGGCGAAAATAGTGACCCATATAACGGTATGATTTTTGTGCTGTATAAGGGCTTCTTAGAGTTCTGTATGAAGCGCGCATGGTTGACGGTCATTGTCTTGATTCTGGGTCTTGCTGCTAGCATTGCAGGCTTTACACAAGTCAAACAGTCATTCTTCCCTTCATCAACAACGCCAATCTTTCAAGCGGATATTTGGCTACCAGAAGGGACAGACATTCGTGCAACTAACACCAAATTAAAGGCGTTAGAGTCATGGATTTCCGAGCAAGATGGCGTTGATCATATCACCACCACCGCGGGTAAAGGTCTGCAGCGCTTTATGCTGACTTATGCGCCTGAAAAGAGCTATGCAGCGTATGGTGAGATCACAACTCGCGTGACGGACTACGAAAAGCTTGCTGATTTGATGGCGAACTTCAGAGTGCATCTTGAGAAAAACTTCCCAGAGCTCAACTACAAGTTGAAGCAGATCGAATTAGGTCCAGGTGGCGGCGCTAAGATTGAAGCTCGTATTATTGGTTCTGATCCAACGATCTTACGTGGTATCGCCAAACAAGTTGAAGAAATCATGCATGCTGACCCAGGTGCCACCAACGTTCGACATGACTGGCGTGAGCGTACTAAGGTGTTAGAGCCGCAGTTCAACGAAAGCCAAGCTCGTCGCTACGGTATCACTAAGTCTGATGTGGATGAGTTCTTAGCGATGTCGTTTTCAGGTAATACGATCGGTGTTTATCGCGATGGTACAACCTTGATGCCGATTGTGGCGCGTCTGCCGGAAGATGAGCGTGTCGATATTCGCAATATCGAAGGTATGAAGATTTGGAGCCCTGCGCTGAGTGAATACATCCCACTGCAGCAAATTACAATGGGTTATGACCTACGTTGGGAAGACCCAATCATTGTGCGCAAGAACCGTAAACGTATGCTAACGGTTATGGCGGATCCTGACCTTCTTGGTGAAGAGACGGCTTCGACATTACAGAAACGTTTAATGCCTCAAATCGAAGCGATTGAAATGCCTCCTGGTTACTCGCTAGAGTGGGGGGGAGAGTATGAGTCTTCAGGTGACGCACAAGCTTCGCTATTTACCACAATGCCGATGGGTTACTTGTTTATGTTCCTAGTAACTGTGTTCCTATTCAACTCGGTCAAAGAGCCGTTGATTGTATGGTTAACGGTGCCACTCGCGATAATCGGTGTAACCACGGGTCTGCTCGCTCTGAACACCCCATTTGGCTTTATGGCACTACTCGGTTTCTTGAGTCTGTCGGGTATGTTACTGAAAAACGGTATCGTACTGCTGGATCAGATTGAAATTGAAATGAAGTCAGGTAAAGACCCATATCTAGCGGTCGTTGACGCATCGCTTAGTCGTGTTCGCCCAGTCTGTATGGCGGCAATCACCACTATCTTGGGTATGATTCCGCTATTGCCTGATATCTTCTTCAAACCAATGGCAGTGACCATCATGTTTGGTTTAGGCTTTGCAACTGTACTGACGCTTATTGTCGTTCCTGTGTTGTATCGTCTATTCCACAAAATCAAAGTGCCAAGTTAACGAGTAACAATGCATCAAGCGCCCCTGACTATGTTAGGGGCGTTTGTTTTTAAGGAGATAATAGATGAGCAAGGATACAACCTGCGCATGGGCAATGAACCATGAACTAGAGCGCGAGTATCATGACGCTGAGTGGGGCGTGCCAGTTTATGATGATACTGTCCTGTTTGAGTTTATTACTCTAGAAGGGGCGCAAGCTGGCCTCAGCTGGATCACTATTCTTAAGAAAAGAGAAGGGTATCGCGCGGCATTTGAAGGCTATGATTTAAACATTCTTGCCAATTATGATGAATCACAAGTCGAGCGAATCATAGAAAACTTCGATGTGGTTAAGCATCGAGGAAAGATAAATTCTGTGTTCAGTAACGCACGTGCAGCGCAGGCTCTAAAAGAAGAGTATGGCAGTCTATCTAATGCTCTTTGGCAGTTTGTTGATGGCAAACCTATCATCAATAACTGGACGAAAATGAGCGATGTACCAGCTTCGACTGAGCAGTCAAAGGCGATGAGTAAGTTCTTAAAGAAAAAGGGCTTTAAGTTTGTCGGGGAGACGATTTGCTATGCCTTCATGCAGGCGATGGGCATGGTCGATGACCATTTAGTTGATTGCCCTAAAAAGGGGAGTTAGTGCGAATTGGCAGCCAGTCATTCGCTGCCAATGTTCGTATGTCTAGCGGCTTTGATCATGAATTCGCTCAAGGGCTTCTACGCGCCTTAGTTTGCTTGTATCAAAGCTCTCTTCTCTAAGTTGAGTGATTTGCATGAATTTATCCTGCTCGGACAGAGCGTCTGATGTCAGTAACTCATCGCGAAGCTGTAAATAAGAGTTCATCGCTGTCTGAAACGAGGCTCTTTGTTGATCGAGGTTTTCCAGTCGTTTTGCGCCCGCTTCGCCAACCAACTCGACAGCTGCGATATGTTTCTGCTGACCATCAAGAGCTGAAAGGGAGGATAGATCGTTTACTAGCTGGTGGTTGTTTTCTGCAGTCTGAATGTATTTAGGCATCTCACTCAGTTGTTCCTCTAACAAGTCTCGCTTTTGCTGAGGATCCAAATTACTGTTCTCGATGTTCAATTTTTTGATGGCTAATTGGCGTAGCTGGTTCTCCTCTGTAAATAGTTGTTCGATTTGCTGTTCGGAAAAGTATTCAAACTGCAGATCTAAAATGCGTAAGTGAAGCTGCTCTAAATCGAGTGCTGAGAGTTGGTTTGTTTGCAACGGCTGTAATTCGGCCAGTGCTTGTTTGTACTCCAAATACGCCGCAAAGAGATCTTCTTCATCGTTGAGGTTTATGTCCGACGATGTGTGCTGATTGATTCTCTGTTTAATCTCATCAAGATTTTGCTCACCCAAACTGCTCAATGAAAAATCGAAGAAGTGTTTGGTGGTCGTAGTATCAACCTCCACATCTGCTTGGGATTGCGCGACTGGGGCTGAAGGTTGCTGTTGATAGGAGAAGAAGACCGCTCCTAACCCAACAGATGTCATAAGAGAAACGAAAATGAGAGCGGCCTTTTTCATCGAATGATCCTTATAGTCCTTGCTGTTTTAGACGATTCGCATGTTGACGATAGAGGGTAACGGGGTCGGTTTCAAACAGATGGTGAATACCTAAAAGTCCGTTAATCTCATCTAAATGGTTCATCTTATAATCATCGCGAATCACTTTACCTAAGTGGGTACTACACGCACTGACTAGTCCGTCATTCGGTTCATCAAATGCCCAGCCGAGGACGACTAACGCACCATCGGTAGGGTCTAGAAGGTTGGTAAAAGTGGAAGAGCCTGTCCAAGAGTAGTAATACACTCCATTGCTCGCGAGTAGCTCGCCTTCACCACACTCAGAGTTAGGGATTCCGTATGGATGATGTTGATTAAAAGCTAACGAACCTTCAGTGGTTAACGCTTCTAGTGAGGCTAATGGATCTTGATCCAAATCTGCCCCGCCGGAAAGCAGGTTAATCAGCGTGGTGAGCCCGCCAGCAAGCTTGACTGCTAACCCTTCTAAACCAGAGCCTTCAGGGACAGTCCCTCTTACTAGGTCGGCAACTTTAGAGCCTTTGTTCACGCCGCCAATACTGGTGACTGATGCAACAAGTTCAGGCCTTACCGAAGCGACATAACGAGCAGTTGGGCCACCATGGCTATGACCAATTAAGTTAACTTTTGTTGCGCCAGTGGCTGCTAGTAAGGTCTCTACTTGGGCTAGGAGCTGTTCTCCCCTAATTTCGCTGCTGTTGGAAGCAGAGACTTGCGCGACATAGACCGTGGCTCCATCTTTGGTTAAGGAGTGGGGAATTCCATAGAAATAGTCGACGCCGGCAAGGGTATCAAAGCCAAACAATCCATGAACCAAGACAATCGGGTATTGAGTCTGAGTGTAGCCACTCGCATGGGCAGCATTAGTGAATATCGGTTGTCCAAGTGCCAAAGCGCAAGTTAGGACAAGTGAGTAGAATTGTTTCAAAGTTAGCTCCTTCTGGTATGACCTCTGATGAGATATTTAAACGTAGAAGAAAAAACAACTGATACCAATCTGGCAGGCGAGTGAAATGTTAAACTGTGATATTTAGTTCAAAAACAACAGTTTTGATTAGCGAGTTGGCAGGGATAGGGGCGTTGCGGTTTTTGTTAATAAAATCAGGATATTAAAAAGCCTCGCGAACGAGGCTTATTGGTAGTCGTGCTTAGGTCTATAAGCTCTACGCTGTTGCTTCTTTCTCTAAGATCAACGCATTGTAGCGAGAGAATCCTGCTTCTAAGTCGGCGATCAGATCATCGACATTTTCTAAGCCGATATGCAGGCGAACTAAGGTGCCTTCAAAGTTCGGGTTAGCCACAGTGCGCAGACTATTAAAGCTCTTTGGTTCGTTAGCTAAGATAAGACTCTCGTAACCGCCCCACGAATACCCCATGCTGAAATGCTTCATGCCATCCAACAGGGCAGTGGTCGCTTTCGGGTAAGTTGTCTTCAGGACAAATGAAAACAGGCCATTACCACCGGTAAAGTCACGCTTGAAGAACTCATGACCTGGGCAAGTTTCAAGCGCAGGGTGGCGGACATGATCCACTTCTGGGCGAGATTGCAGCCACTTGGCGACTTTTAAACTGTTTTCTGCGTGTTGGCGAAGGCGCACATCCAGCGTTCGGATACCACGTAAGCCCAAGTATGCATCATCTGGAGAAACACATTGGCCCATCAAGTAGCTTTGTTCGCGTAGTTGATCCCAATACTTCTCGCTGGCGACTGCCGTACCTAACATGACATCTGAGTGGCCAACAATGTATTTGGTTGCTGCTTGAATCGAGATGTCCACACCGTGATCAAACGGCGAGAAGTTCACCCCAGCAGCCCAAGTGTTGTCGAGCATCACGATGATCTCTTGCTCGTGAGCTATCTTTGACAGCGTAGGAACGTCTTGAACTTCCATGGTGATTGAACCAGGAGATTCCAAAAATAGAACTTTGGTATTGGGCTTAATCAGGTCACGGATGCCTTCGCCAATGGTTGGCTCGTAATAAGTGGTTTCGACACCCATCTTCTTCATGATGGTGTCGCAAAAATCGCGAGTTGGTTCGTAACAGGTATCAACCATCAAAATATGGTCGCCAGTTTCAACAAACGAAAGAATTGCATTGGCGATGGCTGCGGTACCACAAGGGTAAAGGGCACATCCAGCGCCGCCTTCAATTTCTGTCATTGCGTCTTGGAAAGCGAAGTGGGTATTAGTACCACGACGGCCATAGAAAAGCGTTTTATTGGCGCGGTTAATTGTCGCTTGCTGCTTTTCCGCTACAGTATCAAATACGATGGTTGACGCGCGCTGTACCGGAGGGTTTACAACGCCGTTGGTCCACTTCTTATCTCGACCTGCGGTAACGTATTTGGTCTGCTTGCTCTCTGACATTGGAAGTCCTTATCTAATCACGTATTGCCTTATTTAAACCATGGCAAAGCGTGAATAGCAAGCCTGATTAAAGTAGCGGATTGAATAGATAGAAAACACGCTCCAAAAAGCGAGAAGATAGGGTGCGTTTTTTCCACTGCTCAAAGTCGACTTGGTGCGAATTTTCGATATAGCTCTGTTGTAACCAATACATCTCTTTGGTGAAAGCCTCATCGTCGATCGCCAAAGTCAGTTCGAAATTGAGCCACAAACTGCGCATGTCCATATTAACCGTCCCAACCAAACAGAACTGTTCATCGATCACAACTGACTTGGTGTGCAGCAGTCCACCGTAGAACTCGAAGATCTTAACCCCTGCGGATAATAGCTCACTGTAAAAAGCACGAGACGCCCACTGAACCATCATAGAGTCATTTTTATGTGGGATGATCAGCTCAACATTGATCCCCCTCTGCGCTGTCATTTTCAGTGTTTCCAGTAGATCGGAACTTGGCACAAAGTAAGGGGTAGTAATGCGTACAGATTGATTGGCTTGGTTAATCGCCAATGTCAGTACTTGAGAGATCAAATGTTCTGGCATGCCGGGGCCTGATGGCACCACTTGAACAGGGTGCTGCGGTTCATTTGGCTTGATAGAACATTCTGGTGATTGAGGGAATGCGCGTGAGCCAGTTTCTACTTCCCAGTCCCAGCAGTGGATAGCGGAAAGGACATTCACTGTTGGCCCAGTAATACGCACCATAATATCAATCCACTGGCCGACGCCGGAATTTTGTTTGAAGTGAGCAGGGTCGACTAAGTTCATTGAACCTGTATAGGCAATCTTCTCATCGATAACAATTATTTTACGATGTTGTCGCAAATCGAGGCGTCTGAGGAAAATACGCCATGGGCTAACCTCAAGCGCTTGTACTACATGGATACCCGCATTATGCATCATTTGTGCCCACTGACTGCGGAAAAAGCGCGGGCTGCCCGCTGAATCAAGCAATAACTTAACATCTACCCCTCGTTTTGAAGCGCGGATAAGTGCCGATGCAACGGAATCTGCCAATCCACCCGGATGCCAGATATAAAAGACCAGACGGATGCTAGTTTGCGCGCTCTCAATATCTTCAATGATCGAATGAAGGATTTTATCGGGTGAGCTTTGTAAAGAGAGTGAGTTGCCCGAAAGAGCGGGTAAACCTAAGCGATTGTTACAGAGTTCATCAATTCGGTAGATGTGACGGCCAAAGCTTTCTGGAGAGTGAGCGTGGCAGTTATTAAGGCTAGAGAACCACTTGGCAAAGGGTGCGAGCATTTCTTTCGCACGTTCAGCACGTTTGCGGCCTAAATTGAGCTCACCAAACATGAAGTAACACGCAACACCAACAATTGGGATGATATAGATGATCATCAACCAAGCTAGAGAAACACTGACAGCGCGTCGTTTAAGTACAACGCGAATCGTCACGCCGGCGACTAGAATCCAGTAAAAGGCAATCCCAGCAAGTGTAAGAAAGTGATAAAACTTTTCCATTCAATAACCTAGAAGTGTATGGCACTCCCAATAGTAGAACTCAACAAGAACGACGACAAGCAGGATTTTCGTAAATCAGCTAATCATGGCTATAGATTAATAGATAGGACAAATCTGTTAGCTGAATGTTAAAACTGGTGTGTAATACATGTTAAAGGCTAAAAAAACAGCATTTAAACATATTAATTACATTTGTGGTGGGAAAATATACTTTTTGGGCTTCCAATTTTATTCCTAAACTGGTTTACTTGCTACAACGTTAGCGTCACTCAAAATTCTAATAAGTGTAAAAATATATTTACAATCACTTTTCTAGACGCCTAACAGAAGCAAACACAACTTATAAAATGATTTTAATGGAGTAAATCGTGGCTACTAGTTCAAGTGCACAGCCCCGTGATACATGGGGGTCTAAATTAGGCTTCGTAATGGCTGCAGCAGGTTCAGCTGTAGGTCTTGGCAACATTTGGAAGTTTCCTTATACAGCGGGTGAAAGTGGTGGTGGTGCGTTCGTTGCTATCTACCTACTTTTTGTAATTTTTATCGGCTTTAGCGTAATGCTTACAGAATTCGCTATTGGTCGTAAGACAGGCCTATCAGCAGTAGGTGCGTTTAAATCGACTGACCGTCGTTGGACGTTTACTGGTGTGATGGGTGTGCTTAGTGGCCTACTAATCATGGGTTTCTACCCTGTAGTAGGTGGTTGGGCGCTTGCTTATATCTTCAAAGTGGGTGGTGGTCTACTAAACACGCCTGAAGCGATCGGTGATAGCTTCGGTGGTTTTATCTCTGACCCAGTACAGCCACTAATGTGGATGGGTATTTACCTAGTGCTAAACATCGCTATCGTAATGAAAGGTATTTCTGGCGGTATCGAGAAAGCAGGTAAGGTATTAATGCCTCTTCTATTCCTGATCCTTATCTTTGTATCTGTTAAAGGTCTAATGCTTCCAGGTGCAATGGCGGGTCTAGAATTCCTATTCATGCCAGACTTCTCGAAAGTAGACAGTAACGTTGTACTTGCTGCTCTTGGTCAGGCGTTCTTCTCTCTATCACTAGGTATGGGTTGTATGCTGACATACGGTTCTTACCTGAAGAAGAAAGAGAACCTTGTTCAAACGACAGGTATGGTTACGGCAATGGATACAGGTGTTGCTATCCTTGCTGGTGTTGCTATGTTCCCAGCAATGTTCGCATTCGGTATGGAGCCTGCAGCAGGTCCAGGTCTAGTATTCGTAGTGGTACCTCAGCTATTTGCTGAAATGGGCGGCGTGATTGGTTTCCTAATCGCACTTATGTTCTTCCTTGGTCTAACGGTAGCTGCACTAACATCTTCTGTATCTCTACTTGAAGTTGTCGTGTCTTACCTAATCGATGAAAAAGGCATGAAGCGTTCAACTGCAGTTATTTCTGCAAGTTCAGTAATGGCAACGCTATGTGTGTTCGCATCACTATCACTAGGTGGTGTTGGTCCAACGCTATTTGGTACTGGCGCGTTCGATATCTTCGACCTACTAACAGATAAGATCTTCCTAGCTGTTGGCGGTATGTTGGTATGTATCTTTGCAGGCTGGCGTCTAAACCGCGCTGAGCTAGAGAAAGAGATCACTAACGACGGTGAAGTATCTTTCCCACTGTTCGGTCTATGGTACAACCTAGTTAAGTACGTAATTCCAGTAGCAATCGCAATCGTAGCATTTATGGGCATCAAGTCTGGCTTTGATAGCGGTAAAGGTGAAATTATGCTGTTAGGTATTGGTATCATCGCGGTAGCGGGTATCTTCTCTAAGAAGCTATAACACTGTTACTAGTAATCGAAACAAACAAAACCTCCCAAATGGGAGGTTTTTTCGTTTTAATTATTAATACAGTTAAAGTAAACCATTCTGCCGCCGATAAAATGAGGAATATCCTACGTTTACCTAAAGCATTAAGTATAGGAAGGTGCATAGTGAAATGGTCTGTTCGAAGTAAATTGTATGCCGGGTTCGGCTGTATTCTTACCATTATGACTATCATGGCAGGTGTTATCTGGATGGAAGTGACTCAGTCACATGCCGTTGCCGATGAAATTAGAAAAGATGATGTTCCTGAAGTGGTTGGCTACTTGATCTTAATTGATGAGGCGGGTGATGTGTATCGAGACGCAACGGGAGCCATTACTGGCGTGCCGGGCGCACTTAACGATTACAAAACCAATAAGCAAGAATTCGCTGATGCGATTGCTCACGTGAAAACATTAGAGACTCCAGGAAAATCCGATTACCAACGTGTTGAAGAAATTGAACAACTGATGCGCGGTTTTACTCAAGGGTTTGAGCAAGATATCGTGCCTTTGCTGGGTAACAAAGATGCGTTAGAGCAAGAAATCTCAGCACTGCGCGTTTTGTACGAATCGTACTTAGCACCAATCGAAGCGCTGTTGGATGCGGCTTCGTCAGAAGAAATTGAAGATACGGACAACTCTCTGCTTGGGTTGACTGAGTCATTTAACACCATTGAAAACACGATCTTAATTCTGTTTGTTATCGCATTGATCCTGACTTGTACCATTGCGTACTTGCTTTCAAACTCAATTACCACACGTCTCACCAAGTTAGATAGTGTGGCGCAAAAGGTCGCTAACGGCGATTTGACTGCAGAAGATATTGCCGATAAATCGGGCGATGAGCTGGCAAACCTAGCGGTGTCGATTAATAAGATGCAAGCTTCGTTAACCACACTGATTGGTAGCATTTCATCAGTCGCGGTTGAAGTGAAAAGTGTCACTGGCGAACTATCAAATGTCAGCCAAGATATTGTACAAGGCGCTTCATCTCAAGCAGACAAAGCCAACTTGATAGCAACTGCAGCAGAGGAGTTAAGCTTAACGATTGCAGAAGTTGCACAGCAAGGAACAGCCACCTTTGAAGAGGCACAGCGCTCAGAAGGCAGCGCTGAATCAGGTCGTCAGATTATCACTGAGATGGTCGATTCCATTCAGCAGGTGAGCTTGCAGATGACAGAGATGTCAAAGCAGATGAATGGCCTTGGTAAACATAGTGAGCAAATCGGCTCAGTGATTCGAGTGATTGAAGAAATTGCTGAACAAACTAACTTGTTAGCACTTAACGCTGCGATTGAAGCCGCGCGTGCGGGTGAGTTTGGCCGAGGTTTCGCTGTGGTTGCTGATGAAGTACGTGCGTTAGCAGAAAGAACAACCAAGGCAACGCAGGAAGTAGGCGGTATCATTCAGCAGATCCAATCAGGTACTCAGGAGGCGGTGACTTATACCGTTGAGAACTGTCAGTTGGTTGAAATTGGCGTAGAGCGTAGCTCTGGTGCGGTAAGTGCATTAGAAGAAATCGTTGCAGGAGCAGCTAACGTACAGGCGATGGTTAACTCAATTGCTACTGCTGCAGAAGAGCAGACGGCCGTGACTAAAGAAATTGCCGCGGATATCACTGCGATCAGCGATATATCAGAGCGCTCTCTTCAATTGGCAAATAGCAGCTCACAAAACGTTGAAGGGTTAAACTCTAAAGTGGCAGAGTTAGAGCTACTAGTGGGTAAATTCAAACTAAGCTAGCACCTAACTGGTTCAGAACCGCACACTTGAAACTGGCTTTCACATGGATTACGGGTATACTCGTGCGTCCAAAGTGGAGCCAGTTTTAATGTTCGATATCTTACACACTCACACTGATTTTATTGTCATCAGCAAACACCCAAATGTTTCAGTACATAAGGATGATGGCGATACCATGCTACTGCAAGAAGTTGCCAAACAGACCGGAGACGCAAAGCTCTATCTCATCCATCGTCTAGATAAAATGACCTCAGGTATTTTACTATTGGGTCGAAGTTCTTTTGCTGCCAGTGAACTCTCTCAGATGTTTGCACAGCGCAGCGTAGAAAAGTACTATCTTGCGATTGGTAGTAAAAAGCCGAAAAAGAAACAAGGCTTGGTGAGTGGTGATATGGAGCGCTCACGCCGCGCTTCATGGAAGCTACTTAACTCTCAGACTAATCCTGCAATTACTCAGTTTTTCTCATTAGCCGCAGAGCCGGGTGAAAGACTCTTCTTATGTAAGCCACATACTGGAAAAACGCACCAAATCAGGGTGGCGTTGAAATCTGTCGGCTCAGGGATTGTTGGCGATCCTATTTACAATGCAGGTTCTGAGTCGGATCGTGGTTATCTGCACGCTTTTGCGCTGCGCTTCACTTATCAACACCAAGATTTTGAATTTGTTTGCGACCCAAGAAACCACAGCGTTTTGGGAAGTAAATGGAACACGGATATCACATGCCAAGGCATCGAAGCTTGGCTTACCCCATGGGAGTTATCATGGCCGAAGATCAACAAGTAATTCCTGCACCTATGCAGGCTGACAAACTACCAACGTTCTTTGAGCAGCTAAATCTGCAGTTAACGGAAGCGCCAAACGAGGTCCGTCGACTGTTTCATGGTCGCGGTCGTCGTTTTGAAGGACTAGAGCAGTTGACCTGTGATTGGATTCAAGGCCAGTTAATTGTTGCGATATTCAAACAAGTTGATGAGCTGTTTATCGAAACGCTTAAGCAGGGCTTAGCAACGCTGTCTGAATCTGATTTGTGGCAACAAAAGCAGGGTAAGTCGATTGTTGTTCAGTATCGCTACGCAGACGGCGCACCTTCTGAAGTGGTATTGGGTGAACTAGAAAGTCAGCCAGTCGTGCATGAATCGGGACTTAAATACCAGTTGAACATTGGCCGTAACCAGAACTTCGGTTTGTTTCTCGATATGCGTTACGGTCGCGATTGGGTAAAAGAAAACTCAAAGCATAAGAATGTACTTAACTTATTCGCGTACACGTGCGGATTCTCAGTTGCAGCAATCGCTGGTGGTGCTGACCAAGTGGTTAATGTTGATATGTCAAAAGGATCGCTGGCGAAAGGTCGCGAGAACCACAAACTCAACGAGCACAATATCAATCAGGTGAAGTTCTTAGGCTATGATATTTTCCGCTCGTGGGGAAAAATCAAAAAGATGGGCCGTTATGACCTGATTGTGATCGATCCGCCATCATTCCAAAAAGGCAGCTTTGCGTTAACTAAAGACTACAAGCGTATTTTGAGGAAGCTCCCTGAACTTCTTGCTGAGGGTGGAGAAGTGATTGCGTGTGTGAACTCACCACAGGTGACAAGCCAGTTCTTGATTGATGGCATGAAGGAAGAAGCGCCAGAGTTAAACTTTATCGAGCGCTTAGATAACCCGCCAGAATTTGAAGATACGGACCCTGAGGCTTCACTTAAAGTACTTAGGTTTAAATAACCTTTACGACTAAAGCGCCAAATGGCGCTTTTTTTGTAATCAGTTCTTGATCTCAACTTAACTTGAGGTTCTAAGCTTGGCTTAACAGTTAGTCAGGAGGACAAAACCATGTACAACAATTACATCAAAGAGCTAAGCATCAAAACCTATCAAGAAGAGTTAGCCAAAGAGTATGTTCGTGCTCGCGACAGCCGGTTCCATACTCCAAGTTTTAGTGCGGGTGTCGTGACCTCACTGTTACTCTTTATCGTGTTTTAGCGGTTCACTGTGCAGAGTGTGAAAGCCTGAATAAATCCGAGTAAATGTAGTAAACCAGCAAGCAGCACCAAACAGATAAGCAATAATGGCAAAGTGCTCAGGGAATAAGCAGAAAGCAATGAAACAACCAATGGTTTCCGTCCCCTCAGTTAAGCCGCTCATGTAGTAGAGCGATTTATGTTTATAGACCGGGTTATCGATGCCCCGTTTGCCCGCCATAGTGGCAAAGGCGAGAAAGCTTGACCCCGTGCCAATAAACGAAAAAATCAAAAATGCACCAGCAATGGCATTTTGCTCTGGATTAGCGAGCACGAAGCCAAAAGGGATCAGCGAGTAAAACAGAAAGTCGAGACTAATGTCTAAGAAGCCGCCTGCATCGGTGATACCTTGTATCCGTGCCAGTGCACCATCTAAACCGTCGCAAACGCGGTTGAGGATGATAAAGATTAATGCCAACGTGTATTGCTCGGCAATGAGTGATGGAAAGGCCATACAACCAAGCACAAAGCCGAATAAGGTCACTTGATTAGCACTGACTCCCGTTTTATCAATCAGCGCTGCACATTGGGACAGGGGCCAGCGAATAACCTTGATGCTAAATCTATCTAGCATGCTTCTCCCTCCCAAGGCCAAGTAATACAGCGACTGTTTGGTGGGATATCTTCTTCGTCATGTGTCACCATTAATGTCGGGATGTTTTCTCTTGCGAGCTGATCAATAACCCAATCGCGAAACTGTTCTCTGAGTGTCTTGTCGAGTTTGCTAAACGGTTCATCAAGAAGTACCGCTTGAGGCTTGGCAAGTAACATGCGAGTCAAACTGATTCGGGCACGTTGGCCACCTGACACTTGGTCTGGGAATACATTCGCCAGCTTGCTTAGCGAGATGCTTGTTAGTGCATCGTTCGCTTGTTGCTTTCGCTCAGCGCCTTTCACTGATTCAGGCAAAGCAAATGCGAGATTTTCAGCAATGGTCAGATGCGGAAACAGCAAGTCATCTTGAAAAAGGATACCAACCTGCCTCTTATGGGCGGGCTGCTGCTCAATACTGCGATTGTTGAGCTGAATAGCGCCTGTAAGGGTAAAGTCTGCCGCAAGGTGACCTGCAATTGCACTGAGCAATGTGGATTTGCCACAACCGCTTGGGCCCATGATGGTGACGATTTCCCCGCGATTTATTTCGAGAGAAAAGTCGGTAAACAGAGGTTCGCCATCCTTTTTACAGACGGTGAGGTTTTCGAGACAAAGACTCATTGGGTAACAATCCCTTTATAGACAACCTACGATACTTAGCGTGGAAGTGGCCAAGCACAATAGCAATAGAGAAAAACAGTAATGGCAATAATGCTTGCCACAAGGCATAGATGGCGGTGACTCTTCGATCGAAGCCACTTGAAAGCGCAACTGCTTCTGTGGTGATGGTGCTTATTCGACCTGCACCTAATACTAAGGTTGGGAGATATTGTGCCAGGCTAACACTGACGCCAATTGCCCAGGCGAACATCACCGCAGGAAGTAATATCGGCAGTTTGACTTTCAGCCATACGTGAATAGGCGATTTGCCCAAGCTTAATCCAACACGTGTCAGGCCTGAATCGTAGCTTTTCCATGGTCCATCTAGCGAAAGGTAAACATAAGGAAAGATAAAGAACACATGTGCCCAGCAAACCCAAAACAGATAAGCGCTGCTGTTGATATAGAGCGTTGTTACTTGGATACCAAATAAAATCGATAGCTGCGGGATCAACATAGGTATCGCGATGAGATAGTGAGGCAGTGTCCATCGATGGCGCAAGCGATATTCATGAGCAATTACTGCCAATATCAACGCGACTGAGGCACAAATAACAGCAATGGACAGACTTTGGCTCAGAGTGCTCAAAATGTTAGACCATTCGTATTGCCAAAATCGATTGCTGTATTGACTCGGTAGAAGGTCAGGGAAGCGCCAACGCTGAGCGAAGCTCCATACAATAGTGAGCGGAATCATCAGACCCGTTAATATCACTAACCCGCTAAATAAACCTCGACCGGGCAATTGCACGCCAAGACGGCCTGACGTTTGCCAACTGCGACATTGGTGAATCAGTAGCCACTCAAATGCTCTTGCAAAGCCGATAAGCAGGGTAGCGATGATAAACAGTACTACCGCGCCTGCCGATGCTCTCGGCAATAAGGCTAAGTCTGGGTCATTGAACCATTGCCAGACGAGAACGGCGAATGTCGGTGGGTTTGTCGGCCCGATAATCAGCGCTACATCGACCACAGATAAGCTATAGGCAATCACGGCAAACATTGGGAAGCGCATCTTAGACAGCCATTGTGGTAACACGCACTTCCACCATGTTTGGGCTCGGCTGTAGCCTAAAGAAGCACTGACTTGCTCAATACGCTCGACTTTCAATTGCTGAATAATTGGAATGCTCATTAGCAGTAAAAAAGGGATCTCTTTTAATGTGAGCATCACAATCAGCCCTATCGCATATGGGTCTTTAATGAGCAGAGCAAGATCAGACACTGATTGATCGTTAGGATCATAACCAAATAGGTGAAACAGGGCGCGAGCACCAATGCCAGTTGGCGAGAAAAGAAACGCAAAGCCAATAGCAAAAGCGACGTGAGGCATAGCGAGCAAAGGAGAGAGCGTTGTCTCAATGACTCGCCAAAATCGTTTGTTCCAACATGATTGCAGGATCATGAAAGTGATAAAGCAAGCAAGGTAGCTGCTAATAATTGTTGAGTAGAGGGTTAGGGTAATCGAGGTGCTAACCCCACTCCAGTTGAATACCTGCGTAAATCCGTCTAAGCCAATCGTGGTTAACCCCACGGGTGGGATATACCCAAAGGCTGCCAATCCCACCCCGAGTAACCCCGGGATGGTAGGCAAAATACAGATGACAATAATTAGTAGGTATAACGCAGGTAAGATCACAAGGTTAGTTTCCGTATCGCTTTAGCCACTCTTGCTCAAGCGCACTTTGCCAGCTAGGGTGCGGCTCCGCTACCGCTTTAAATTGCTGAGTATTTTTCGCTGTGCCTGTCAGGTACTGACTACTTAGCACTGACGGATCGCCCCAAATGCTCGTATCCCCTTTACGCGACTGTGCCTCTGGGCTTAATAGGTAGTTGATGGCAACTTGAGCGCCAGCCGTGGCATTAGCATTCCAAGGAATCGCTAAGAAATGGATGTTCGATAGTGCACCTTGATCCATCGCATAAGCTTGAGTTGATTCCGCTAACTTACCATTCGCCTGCGCTGAATAGACCGCATTAGGATTGAAGGTAATCGCGAGATCAATCTGTCCATCGTCAAGTAGCTGGATAGACTCTGCGGTACCTGATGGGAATTGCTTACCACCGCGCCATGCAACAGTATGGAACTCATCGAGGTATTTCCATAAAGGTGCAGTCACTAATTGGAAGCTCTTTTCATTGACGGGCTTCATTAGAGAAGCATCGTTGTTGGTTAGCTCGATTAACAAGGCTTTCAAGAAACTGGTGCCATGAAACTCTGGTGGGCGAGGGTAGCTTAAGCGATTTGGAAATGCTTTGGCGTAACTCAGGAACTCGCTAAACGAACGTGGCGGGTTGTTGAGCGCTAACTTATCATGAATGAAAACCAATTGGCCAACACCCCAAGGTGCTTCTAAACCTTCAGTAGGTTCAGAGAAATCAACGTCTACAGGGAGTGATTGGTCAACGTATTGCCAGTTTGGTAGTGCTTGTGTGAAAGGGCCAAACAAAAGTTGATTGTCTTTCATTGACTTAAAGTTTTCACCATTGATCCATACCATATCAACGCTGCCACCGCTGTTTTTTCCTGCGGCTTTTTCCGCAATGAGTCTGGCTGTCGTTTCTGCAATATCGGTAACTTTGACATGTTTAAGAGTGACATCGTAATTGGCTTTTAGGTTGGCACCTGCCCATTGAATATATTGATTAATTTCTTGGCTGCCACCCCATGCGTGGAAATAGACAGTTTGTCCTTTTGCTTCTTGTAGTGTTTGTTGCCACTCGTCACTAGCGTAAGCGCTAATAGAAAGGAGTAAAGTAGAGAGTAGCGTGATCAACCTTGTCATAATAGTCCCTGTTCGTTGAATAGTTGTGACGGTCAGTGTGATAGACCGGAGCAATCCAATTATTCATTCATTATGACTGAAAAAAGTCTGATTTATTAACTATTTGATATGTTTGTTGACGGGTTGTATGAAAATTAGGCCTAAAAATCAAAAAAAGCAGCTCGAGAGCTGCTTTTTTAAATCAAAGTGAGAACGGATTAGTTCTTCCAGTCATTAAGTTTGAACGTTAGTGTGTGAACGTCATTCTTAAGAACCATAGCGTCTTTAGTTAGAGTCATATCACTCCAATCTGACAGAGTTTGAGAGAAAGCTTGTTCAACGTCCATTACGTCGCCGACACACATTTTCATCGTCATACCCATTTTTTCAATGCGGAATTGGTTGTCTTTTAGCTCAGCTTGGCCAAAGAAGTTGTTACAACCAGCGTTACCATTTGCTGTCATTTTTTCACCAACTTCTAGGCGAGGGGCAGTCTGACGGCCTTCAAGAACGATGTCTTTACCATCGATGCTCACTAGCTCCCAGTTGTGGTGCTGTAGATCTTGAGCTGTAATTTGTTTCACATCGTCACCATTGCTTGCACATGCTGTTACAACAAAAGGAAGGGCAATTGCTGCAAGTAACGTTTTTGGACTAAGCTTCATAATAGATCAACTCCAATAATTAGATAGGTAAGCCTGCTGCTAGGCCTGATGAGAGCAGTATAGATAATAAAACACTGTTTTTGTCAGCTCTAAGTCATAGTTTGGACTAAATCACATATTGGAACTTATTGATAAACATCTACTTATAGTTTACATAAAGTAGATGAGTGGCACATTAATAGGTGATTCATCCTTTGGAGCAACTAGAGTTTTTCATTGTCCCCAGCCCGTGCGTGGGCGTTTGTACAGTAGACGAAAAAGGCTACTGTCAGGGGTGTATGCGCAAACGCGAAGAGCGCTTCAATTGGCTCAATATGACGCCTGCCCAGCAACTACATGTGATTAAGCTATGCCGCCAAAGGTATATCCGTAAACACCGCAGAGCACCTGGGGATATCGGTGTCAATTCACCTGATTCAGATCCGCAACAAGACTTGTTTTAGAGTTAACTCCTTGACATTCCAGCATTTATATTCCATACAATAACTGTGTCGCATTGTATATTGAGGTGTTATATGGATGTGAGATGTCAACCTGCGAACCCTTGTGTGGGTCTATGCCAAGCTGACAGCAATGGCCTTTGTATTGGCTGCGGAAGAACTCGGCAAGAAAGGTACCGTTGGTATCAGCTATCTGAAGTAGAACAGAGAGAGATATTGACCAGGCTCGATAGCGACTCTCTCTCCATCATTGTGGATCCGCGCTAGCTTATTTAGGGCCCCAGTGATCACTGACCCAACCACCAGCGTGTTCATCAAAGTGGCTGCCGGAAAAGCGGTGGTTCAACTCATTTTTAGAGTCATCGTGTCCTTTATCATCCAGTAGGTGTTGGATATGACTTGCCATAGGATCGCCACCTTTAAGCCGCTGCTGACGAGTGGCGACTTCTTTGATTAACTGCAGACGGTATGAATTGCTAGCACGTTTCATTTGGTGGACCTCCTTGGCTATGACACTAATATGAAAAGTTAGAAGCCTATGTGACCTACGTCAATTGATCTTGGTTAAAAAATAGTCAGAAAATAGTCAGGATAGAACTTATTGGAGAGGATACTGATTTGCTAGGTTGGGTAGGTGCTTGATTCAATGACTTTCTTGTTAATTCAGGTATCAAAGCCGCTGAAATAAAAAGTTCATAGATATCTTTCTAGATTCAGAAAAGAGAATACTAACGGGTTGGGGAGGGTGTATTAAAAAGCCCCGCGCAGCGAGGCCTTAGTATAGTGACTTTAACTAAGTGTTACTTAGCAAAGTTTACAATCGGGAAGCATGGCAGGAAGCCGTTGTCAGCACAGTTGATAATACCCACCTGCACACCTTCAATTTTGGCCGTTTTGTTGAAGAAGCCAACTTGAACGGTTGATTCACTTGAAAGGTTAACCGCACCAACATCAACCATAGTATTACCTTCTGAGTAGTTCACAAAGCTGACGTTTGCGCCTTTTACATCATTAGTGATGTTAACAGCACCTAGGTTAACACCTGTTGTTTGACCTTCGTTCCAGTTGAATAAGCCGAGTGACGCACCAGTCATTTCTTGATTGATTTTTGATGCACCAAGGAAAAGACCGAAGTTAACACCTGTTGTCACGTCTGATTCTGACATACCCACAATCGCAAAATCGACACCTTTTAACGTATCTACTTTACCGTGTAAGGCTGCAAGACGAACGCCACCAACCGCTGAGTTATCAGGTGCGTTGAAATTATTGATAGAAGAAAACATAACCGGCGTTGAAGCAACAGCGACTGAAGATGCGAATGCTGTTGCGATAGCCACTGCAGTAAGAATTTTTTTCATAGTTATAGCTCCGAGGATTTTTCCGTTTACCCATTTGAGAGTCATCATTCACCCATAGGCTGAAACTTTACAAGCATAGCAAGCGTCTTAAATATGGATGATGATTTTATCATATGCCGACTTGTAAGGTTGAGCAAGTCATTGTGTAGGACTAGAGCATAATAAAAAACCTCGCATAGCGAGGCTTTGAATATCGAAAAGATAATACGATTAGTTTGCTGAATTGGTGCAGCGATCGTGCGTGACCAGTTCATCTGCCATAAGTTGGCCGCGGCTGTTACGAATCTTAATTCGATAGCTCAACCCGACTTCAAGATTGTTCTTTGTCGCTGGGTTAGTGCAATAAGTGTGAATGCTTTGCTTTAGAACTTGCGCTGTTGGCTTCGCACCTGGAGCATCTTGGTTGTACACCATCATAATTTCAATGGTTGTACCCTTGGCGCTTGCCCTCATGATGGAAAGCGGCCCATGCTCTAATGGCAGTTCTGATGCTAGCAGATTTGCTCGACTATCAGCGAGCATTTCGAGGTGTCTTTGCTTTTCTGCTGTTGCAGATGAACAGCCCGCCAGAATGGCAGCGAGCGTCAGCAAAATAAGCGTTTTTACTCGTATCATAGCGATTAGAATACTTTCTTAAATGGTTTAACGATGACTTTTTCGTAAACACCCGCTTCAATGTATGGATCGGCATCAGCCCAAGCTTGTGCTTGCTCAAGAGAATCAAACTCAGCAATAACGGTAGAGCCAGTAAAGCCAGCGTCTCCTGGGTTATCTGAGTCGATAGCAGGCATTGGTCCAGCGGTTAACAGTCGGCCTTCATTTTGCAGCGCTTGGAGACGCTCAAGGTGTGCAGGTCGAACGCTTAGGCGCTTTTCTAATGAGTTTTCAACGTCTTGTGAAAAGATGACATACCACATGTTCAGATGTCCTTATATGAAGAATGTAACAGAGTTCAATTACTCTACCTGAATTCAAGCTAATTTAAAGCCTTGAAATAGAGATATTTAGACTTCTGCCAATGCTTACTTTATCGGGCGAGGTTTGCCGTCGGCGTCAATCGCAACGTAATTGAAAGTGGCATCACAGACCATAAATCGGTCTTCTAAACCATGCTCTTTAACCGGCTTAACCCAAACTTCTAAATCAATGCTCATTGATGTGCGGCCGATGCGAGTACATTCGCCATAGCAGCAAACAACGTCACCAACACGTACTGGTTTTTTAAAGGTGATGCTTGATACTGAAACCGTGACAATACGACCGGACGAGATCTCTTTAGCCAGTATTCCGCCAGCTAAATCGAGTTGTGACATGATCCATCCGCCGAAGATATCGCCATTGGCGTTAGTATCAGCGGGCATTGCGAGAGTTCTTAAGAGAAGTTGGCCTTTAGGTGTATTCATAGCGTGGCTCATTGTGACATCCGGTACAAACAAAACAGCGACCAAAGAGGTCGCTGGAAAAAGGGCATTGTAGCAAAACAGACGCGCTATTCGCTAGGGTTTGCCTTGTTGTCATCTTTAGGTAGGTACTTATAGATATAAAAGCCCGTCAATAGAGTGAAACCGAACGTGGCAGCTAACAAACCAAATACTTTGAAGTTAACCCAGACATCGAGGGGCAGTTGGAAGGCAACGTAAACATTAAGACCCGCACACAATGAGAAGAAAACCACCCAAGCCCACGTTATCTGGGTCCAGACGTTTTCTGGTAGCGTGAGCTCTTTGCCCAGCATGCCTTTTATTGCTGACTTACCCATTAGGTGGCTTATCGCGAGGCCAAATGCGAACAGTGCATAGACAATAGTGACTTTCCACTTAATGAAGTTGTCATCGTGCAGAAAGAGTGTCATACCACCAAAAATAGCTACCATCAGAAAAGTGATAAGTTGCATCTTTTCGACTTTTTTATAGATGACATAGGTGATGGCGATTTGAATCGCAGACGCAATGATCAGTGCACCGGTTGCGACATAGATATCTTGCAGTTTGTACAGGGCAAAAAAGATAATCAGAGGGATGAAGTCAAGCAGTTGTTTCATTGGGTAATCTTCATAAGACGAAAGTGCGCTCAGTCTAACGAAATATGCTTCGTTGACAAAGCGCTTCACGTAACCCTAACAATACTCTAGTAATTGGAGGTTAGATAACCTGCTTTAAGTCTTCCAAATATCCTTCGCTACGTAGACTATCAACAGTAAATCTGAGTTCGTCATCGCTCATGGCAAAACAACTGGATTTACCGGTCATGCCATTTAAATATTCGTGATATTCCAACTCGGTAAAGTGGCCAATTCGGTCGACGAGTAGACTCTTAATTCCATGGTGAATGAGTCGGTAGTAGGTATGACGTTGAATTTCCATAATGTACCCCTTAACGTCTGGCAGTGTCGAAACTTTGCCGTATTACTTCTTACTTTGCTAAAAAGCATATTCAATGCCACTTACGATCAGAAGGGGGTAAGTAGATGAATTTAAGCGGATAAAGGTGGACAATTTAGAGTAAAGAAATTGACGATCCTTGCCATTGGGCGGTAATTTGAATGCCAAATTCGGCTGAGAGGCAATTTGCGAATCAATTCGACATGCAATTATTCGCAAGCCATTGTGCCTCTAGCTTGAAAATGTCATATACCCAGTAGGGGTATTTTGTTTCTCTTTCTACATCAAGAGCTTAATTGTAAAAGTTAATAGATTTAGTTTTTGCTACTGAGTTAAGTGTTACTAATGGCTTAATATTCTGATATTTAAGGGGTATTTAATCATAAAATTTAGATAATACTGTTGTAAATAGCATCTATGTTGTTGTTTTAAGTGGTTAAACTCTGTTCTTTTAATAAAAAAGTTGGCGAAAATCATAAGCTTGGCATACACTTTCCAAAGTAAAGCCGATATGTTGTTGATTGGCTTGGCGAAATGTTTAGGCGCCGCCTATTGGTGGCAATGTTTAACACAGCTTTGAGGAAAGTTTTATGGCGCTCACAAAGGCCGATTTGGCTGAGAACCTGTTTGAGAAGCTTGGATACAGTAAACGGGATGCCAAGGAAACGGTTGAGGCGTTTTTCGAAGAAATTCGTAAGGCACTTGAAAGTGGCGAACAGGTAAAACTGTCTGGTTTTGGGAATTTTGATCTGCGTGATAAGAATGAACGACCAGGTCGAAACCCGAAGACAGGTGAAGACATTCCAATCAGTGCACGTCGCGTAGTGACCTTCCGTCCTGGGCAAAAACTAAAAGCCCGTGTCGAAAACATTAAGATCGATGACTAAGTCTGGTTTCCGATGTTGGTAAGTCGCTATTTTGCTTGCTAGCACATAAGTGATGAACTCGGTGATACCCTGATAAAAAAACACCCCAGCCTAGGCTAGGGTGTTTTAGTATTTGGCGTTTGATAACGAATTAATCGCGCTTCCACAATGCGTGACAGAACTTATGCTCTGGGTCACGACTGATCAGTAGTCTCGCAAATACGTCATCAAGTACGTCATTTTCTTCATTAACTAGACCAACACGCACTTCGGCATAGATTTCTTTGTCTACATCAAAGCCAACGTGTCCAGCCCAGTCATCACCAGTTTCCACTAGCTCAGCCGCGCCGCGCTCGTCGAACTGCGCAGTGAACAAAATCACGTCTGCAGGCTCAAGGTTATCAGGAGCCATTTCAAGAAAGATATCGTAAGCGGTATCAATCGCGTCGTCGTAAGAGATGAGCTCAGCCATAATTATGCGCGGCTCATGTACTTACGTTCAGTCGTGTTGATCACGATGCGGTCGCCAGTAGCGATGTACTCAGGTACTTGTACTGTTAGGCCTGTAGAGAAACGAGCAGGCTTAGTACGTGCTGAAGCTGAAGCACCTTTGATTGATGGGTCTGTCTCTTCAATCACTAGCTCTACAGTTGCTGGTAGTTCGATACCAACTGCGCTGCCGTTAACAAGAATGATGTGAAGACCTTTGATTTCTTCAGTGATGAACTGAAGCTCTTCTTCAATCTCGTCTTTCTTGAACGTGTATTGAGTGTAATCTTCGTTATCCATGAAGATGTACTCATCGCCATCAACGTAAGAGAAAGAAGATGCGCGCTTGAACATATCTACAGTTTCAAGCACATCGTCAGATTTGTAGCGTTCATCAACGCGAGCACCTGTATTTAGGTCAGTACAACGCAGTTTGTAAATTTTAGCGCCGCCACGACCACCAGGAGTGGTTACTTCGATGTCTTTGATTAGTAGTGTTTTACCATTAGATTCGATAGCAAAACCTTTTTTAAGCTCACTTGCCTTTGGCATGAACATTTTCCTTCGTGTGTTAGGTAGTAGCGGCATTATATACCGAGCTAATTAAGGAAGGAATATCTTGATTCATCTATCGCTGTAGGCGAACATAAGAGACAGTCCGTTCATATTTTTGTTCATAATCAGATGCATCTAACCACGATTGATCCTAACCAAGCCTTTCAGCCTAATTACCAACCAGCAATTGATGATCTCGTGAGCTATCTGAAAAATGGCTTAGGTGAAAATCTGCATAGCCTGTATTTGTATGGCAGTGTGGCGCGTAAGACGGCCAGACCAGGCCACTCCAACATTGACGTTATTGTGGTGACACATCGCAGCTTTGGCGATATGCGCACCACGCTATTTAACTCGATCAAATGGCGTTTTCAAAAAGCCTATCCATTTGTCACTGAAGTCTCATTTAAAACGGCGCTGGTGGATGATGTCGCTAGCCTTGAAGGTATCCTTTCATGGGGGTTCTTACTTCGTCATTGCTCTGTGTGTGTTCACGGGGAAGATCTTTCGGAATGTTTTGGCGATTATGAACCGAGCTGGGAGATTGCCAAACATTGGAACATGGACGTTGAGGATTGGGTAGCGGTCTACCGTAACCGCATCGCAAGAACTGACAAAGATGAAGACCAAGTTAAGGCGCAAAAGATCATCGCTAAAAAGCTTCTCAGGGCTAGCTACTCTTTAGTGATGTACAAAGATAAAAAATGGTTTGATGATCCAATAGAGTGCGGCAAGCAATTTTTAACTTACTACCCAGAGAAACAAGTAGAAATTGAACGCCTAGGGATATTGCTTTCTGGCCGCGTAATCGCCAAGCGCTCAGTCATAGGTATTCTAGATAGCTTTGGTGATTGGTTGGTTAAGCAATACAAAAAAACGGAATTTAGAATTGGGTAATTTGTTATCGAGGCAGCACAATTTAGTCATTGTTTTTAAACCAGTATGCTAACTTTTAAGTAGGAATACTTAAAAGGAGCGGGTATGCAGAGTGATTCGAGAAGCGCACATATAATCCCGTCGTCACTCTCTCACTGGATGAGCAAATTTATTGTCCCTTCGCTACAAGCAATCAGAGAGGGCATGGTTTGGTTAATCCCGTGTCTAATGATCTCCTCATTTTGTCTATTGGTAGCCTGTGTGGGCGAGTTCATTGTCGGCCATCGTCAACCTTGGATAGACACTTTTTATTCGCTGCATGATGGGGTGGCAAACTTTTTTCCGTATCTTATGAGCGCCACTATCTCTTACGTGCTTGCGATGCGTTGGCATTTACCACGGCCTCCAGTTGCTTTACTTTCAATTCTGTACCTCATATTAATTTCCCAACTTGTGCAAGATGAACAGATGATACTAACTTTCAATATCATCATTGCGATCTTAACGCCTCTGTATGCAATACCATTACTTGCCTATTTACTCCGATTTAAGTTCCTTCACCTTGTTCATGTCGATAGCGCTGGGCAAGTCGTCAAAGAGTCTTTAAACCTTGTTTTGCCAGCGATAATTACTGGGTTTCTGGTTTTGTCTGTCGATTTTGTTTTATTTTCAGTGATCGCCAACATCTCGTTTCTATCACTTATTTCTGTAGATTACGCTAATGCTCCGGTGCTGTTTGGAGCAACGTTTTCAGCGTTAAACTCACTTTTCTGGTTTGTCGGGGTTCACGGTTATTACGCTTTACTGCCAATGGTGGATTTGTTGCAAGAAGCGAGTAACTTAAACTACTCGACAGTGCTTGCTGGTGGCGAAGGGCAGTACCATATGAACCTCTCTTTTATGGGGTCGTTTGTGTTCATTGGCGGTAGTGGTGCAACTTTGTCTTTAGTCATCGCGCTATTACTGTTTACCAAGCAACGCAGCTTTAAGTTGATTGCTTTGGCAAGTGTTCCGATTGGGCTATTGAATATCAACGAAATCTTGTTGTTCGGTTTACCGATCATTTTTAATCCCAGACTCTTCTTGCCTTTTCTGATTTCGCCAATTGTCAATGTCATCGTCAGCATGATGGCTGTATCGTTGGGTTGGGTTACCTCTCCGAGTGTCTCTGTTCCGTTTAATAGTCCCATCTTGATCAATGCATTTATGGCAACCAATGGTGATTTCTCTGCGGTATTACTTCAGCTATTTAATATCGCGCTAGGAGTCTGTATTTACCTTCCTGCGGTGAAGTTGATTGAAAAAGAGCGTAGTAAACAATCTATTCATATTAACGCGCTGGATACGGACTTTTCACGACTACAAGAGGAAGCAAAGACTCTAAACGACGATCCTATTGGACAGTTGCTGCAAAAAGAGAAAGACGCACAATTACTGGCAAGTGAAATTGAGCTACTTAGCCGTCGTGATTTCTACCTAGAGTATCAACCGCAAGTCTGCTCGATGACGCAAAAAACAGTAGGCTGTGAGGCGCTAATTCGTTCAATTGATGATAAAGGAGAGTTGCAAGCGCCCTATAAGTTTTTGCCTTGGTTAGAAAAAGCAGGCCTGATGAAAGAGGTGGATATCTGGGTGGTGACGCGAGCTGTACAAGATATTGAAAAGATGCAAAAGGAAGGCGTTTATATCTCAGTAAGTATCAATGTTACCCCCGAAACGCTAGTGGATGAAGAGTATTTAGCACGAATAGAAGAGATCGTTAAGCCATATGCTCAGTACGTTCATCTAGAAATAACCGAGGAGACACTGTTATCAGATGAGCACAGTCTAATGATGGCGTTCAACAAGTTGCATCAAATGGGCGTTAAATTGAATATCGATGATTTCGGAACGGGTTTTTCGTCTCTAAGCTATTTAAACTCATTTGATATTGATTGTATTAAAATCGACCGCTCTTTTGTATTGGCACTTGATAGCGATAAAGGAAAGAAAGTATTTCAAATCCTTTTTTCGATTGCTGAACAGCTACACCTCAATGTAGTGGTAGAAGGAGTAGAGACTCAAGAGCAGTTGGACTTAGTCCCCAATAGTGAGGGGGTTACGGTGCAAGGTTGGTACTACGCTAAATCGATGCCACTTGAGAAGTTGCTCCATTACGTGAAACACTCGTCAAAATAAGCCAAGTTGAGGTTCACTCAGTGACGCAAAGTCGATGCCGATAAACGGCAAAATAGCCTCAGCAACCGGTTTAAGCTGTTTATCAATGTAGTGCTGATAATCAATCGGGTTTTGCTGATATTCTTTCGGCTCAGGCCCACCTAGGGTAATAACATATTCAATACGGCCCTTGTTCTGATATTGCAGCGGTCTGCCGAGCTGGGCGTTTATTTCATCTGCCATGCGTGCAGCACGTACTTGGGGCGGCACATTTTTCTGATACTCATGCAATTTGCGACGCAGTCGTTTCTGGTAGATGAGCTTGCCATCATGTTCACCCGCTTTGGTTTGCTCGACAAAGATACGCACATAGTCGCTCGGGTTTTGCCCTTTAAAGACCATAGAGTAGAGTTCCTGTTGGAATTCCTGCGCTAGCGGTGTCCAATCGGTACGGGCACTTTCAAGGCCTTTGAAGATAATGCGTTCATTGTCGCCTTCACCAATCAGTCCGGCGTAGCGCTTTTTCGACCCTGTCTCTTGGCCGCGGATGGTCGGCATCAAGAATTTGCGGTAGTGGGTTTCGTATTCCAGCTCAAGTATCGAGTTGAGGTTATATTCTTCACTCAGGTGCTGAGTCCACCACGCATTAATATAGCCAACTAACTCATGGCCTATCTCATCCGCTTGGTGCTGTGAGTACTCGCCATTTAACGAGACAAAGGTTGAGTCGGTATCGCCGTAAATCACTTGATAGCCTTTTTCCTCAATCAGCAGTTTAGTCTGCTTCATGATCTCATGGCCGCGCATAGTAATGCTCGAGGCTAGGCGCGTATCGAAGAAGCGGCAACCGGACGAACCTAATACGCCATAGAAAGAGTTCATGATGATCTTAATTGCCTGAGAAAATGCCTTCTCATTGTTCTTTTTCGCCACATCACGAGCAGCCCAAAGATGTTCGATCATCTCGGGCAAAAAATGGCGCGAACGGTGGAATTGGCCACCACGAAAACCGGGTACGGCTTGGTTGTCCTCTTTACCTATATCGAGTTGCAACCCTTCAATTAACCCCATTGGATCAATCAAAAAGCTACGGATGATAGACGGATAAAGGCTTTTGAAATCTAGCACTAATACCGAGTCATAAAGGTCAGGAATCGAGTCCATCACGTAGCCGCCCGGGCTGGCAATCCAATTCTCAGGATGTAGGTTAGGGGCAACATAGCCTGCTCGATGGATCTGAGGTAGATACAAGTTAGTGAATGCGGCGACTGACCCTCCGACGCGATCCAGTTCAACACCAGTCAGTTTTGAACGTTCAATGGCAAATTCTAACAGGTGGGTATGGGCGAATATCTTGTTGACCAGCACACAGTCTTGCAAGTTGTATTTGGCGAGTGAAGGCTTATCTGAGCGAAACATCTGATTAATCTCGTCCATGCGGTCATGAACGTTGTGGATCTGTTTGCCTTCACCAAGGAGCTCTTGCGATACCGACTCCAACGACCAACTACGGAAGTGATAAGTAGCGGTCTTCAGGGTATCAATACCGTCCATCACCACACGGCCGGGAATCGAGATAAATGCTTGTTGGGTCGTATTAGACGTTCGGAAATAGCTATTCTGCTGGCCGCGACCAATCGCCAACTTGACCTTATTCCAATCGGCCCGTTTGTGTAGCAATCTAAAGTCGAAATCGATCACATTCCAGCCGATGATGACATCAGGGTCAAACTGTTGGAACCACTGGACCATTGCCAGCAGCAAGGCTTTTTCATCTGCTACCCATTCAATCGGAGTTTCAGACTCTTGCGGTGAACCAATCATGATCACTCGGCTATCCATAGGACTGTCTAAGCCGATAGAGTAGAGGATACCTTTCTCGGAACATTCAATATCCAGCGAGACGACTTTCAGGCTTGGCGTATAGTCACCTTGGCGGCATTTCACATCGCTAAAGCGCGTAAAGTGGGTTCTGTTTTGCTCGTTGCCCGTAAATTCAACACTGCCTTTGATAAAACGCTCCATCAAATAGCGGTCGGCAAGGCGAATGTCATCCTCAAGCACGGTAATATCTTGCTGTTTAAGTAATTGACTCAGTTGTTGAGACTGCTTACTTAACTGACAGTAGCAGGCGGCAAGCGGTTCTAAAGCGAAACTTTTAAGTGATAGGGGTTTCCACAGGGCGTTAATTCCATGCTGCTTAGCGATGCCTTCTGCTGTTGCTAAGTCTGCTTGATGGATAAAAAAGACTGGCTTTTCACCATGAATAAGCAGTTGCGCAGGCCCATTAGGAGTCGATAACCAAAGATCAATTTGAGTCTGACCATTGATGTCGCGAGCTTGGCGAGTGAGTAAGAAACCGTTTTGAATAACCATGATACTGACGATAAGTGAGGTGATGCGGAGCCTGACCCGCAGCGATAGAGTACCACATGCGAAGCCACATAAATAGAACCCCTCAACATACTGAATTTTATAGACGCTGGTTGATTAAGCGTCAGTAAACTACCTATAACTCATTGATTAATAGGTTAATTGCTACAGGAGCTGCAGATATGAAAATAAGTACTTGCTAATCTTTCCATTTCAGCACATATTCAGACTAAGTAAATTTTGTGTTTTAGGTTAAACTAAACATCTATGATGTCACTCACAATTTGTGAGTACATAGCGAATGTAAAAGTGTGGAGATACAAGTTTGATAAATGTTTTCCTTGTAGATGATCACGAGCTGGTTCGCACAGGGATACGACGTATTATTGAAGACGTCCGTGGAATGAACGTAGCAGGGGAAGCTGAAAGCGGTGAAGAAGCAGTAAAATGGTGTCGTAGCAATCATGCTGACGTCATTTTAATGGATATGAATATGCCGGGTATTGGTGGTCTTGAAGCAACCAAGAAGATCCTGCGTTTTAATCCTGATGTGAAAATCATCGTTTTAACTGTTCATACGGAAAATCCGTTTCCAACGAAAGTGATGCAAGCAGGTGCCGCAGGCTACCTAACAAAAGGCGCTGGTCCAGATGAAATGGTCAACGCAATTCGCATGGTGAATAGTGGACAACGCTATATTTCGCCTGAAATCGCACAGCAGATGGCATTAAGTCAAATTTCTCCGGCATCGGAAAACCCGTTCGCTGATTTGTCTGAGCGTGAATTGCAAATCATGATGATGATTACCAAGGGCCAGAAAGTCACTGATATTTCAGAGCAGCTAAATCTTAGCCCGAAAACAGTGAACAGTTACCGCTACCGATTATTCAATAAACTGGATATTAGTGGTGATGTAGAATTGACTCACTTGGCTATTCGCCATGGCATGATTGATACCGAAACTTTATAAGGCATCATTATCATTGCAACTCTATTCAGCCAATTCACGGAGTTGGTATGAGCCAATTTGATTCGGCTTCTTTTCTAAAAACCGTGACTAACCAGCCTGGCGTTTATCGTATGTATAACGCCGAGGCTGTTGTTATTTATGTCGGTAAAGCAAAAGATCTCAAAAAACGCCTGTCTAGCTACTTTCGCGTTAAAGTGGATAGCGAGAAAACGCGCGCGTTAGTCAGTAACATCGATAAGGTTGATGTCACGGTCACTCATACCGAGACAGAAGCGCTGATTCTAGAACACAACTACATCAAGCAGTATTTGCCGAAATACAACGTACTGTTGCGCGACGACAAGTCCTATCCCTATATCTTCGTCAGTGGACACAAGCATCCTCGACTTTCTATGCATCGCGGGGCAAAAAAGCGCAAAGGTGAGTATTTTGGACCTTACCCTGACTCCGGTGCGGTAAGAGAAACGCTCCATCTACTGCAAAAAATCTTTCCCGTCAGGCAGTGTGAAGACACGGTCTACAGCAACCGAACGCGTCCATGTTTGATGTATCAAATTGGCCGCTGCGCTGCACCTTGTGTTAGTAGCGTCATTTCCGATCAAGAGTATGCCGAGCTGGTCGATCTGGTTCGACTTTTCTTGCAAGGTAAAGATCAGCAAGTCCTAAGTTCCTTGGTTGAGAAGATGGAGCAAGCGAGCCAGTCGCTGCGTTTTGAGCAAGCCGCTAAGTTCCGCGACCAAATCCAGGCCATTCGCCGAGTTCAAGAGCAGCAGTTTGTCTCTGAAGACTCAATGGACGACATGGACGTATTAGGCTTTGCCCAAGAAAACGGTATTGCTTGTATCCACATCTTGATGATCCGCCAAGGTAAAGTGCTTGGTAGTCGCAGTCATTTTCCTAAGATCCCGAACAGTACCACTTCACAAGAAGTGTTTTACTCCTTCTTGAGTCAATATTACCTCAGTCACAATGAGGCGCGCACGGTTCCGACCAGAATCATTCTCAATAGTGGGCTGGTGGATGAAACCAAATCATTGGAAGAAGCCTTGTCTGAGATTGCTGGGCGTCGAGTACAGTTTCATGTCAATCCAACCGGAACGCGCGGTCGATACCTCAAGTTGTCGAATACCAACGCTCTTACGGCGATCACCACGAAGATCAACCATAAGATGACGATTTCTCAGCGTTTCAAAGAGCTAAGAGAACTGTTAGACATGGAAAGCATCACCCGTATGGAGTGTTTCGATATTTCCCATACGATGGGGGAGAGTACCATTGCATCGTGCGTGGTGTTTAACCAAGAAGGGCCGGTGAAGCAGGAGTATCGTCGATACAATATTTCCGGAATTACGGGTGGTGATGATTACGCGGCTATGGGACAAGCATTAGAGCGCCGTTATTCTAAGCAGCTCGAAGTGGAAAAAATACCCGATATTGTTTTCATCGATGGTGGTAAAGGACAGCTCAATCGAGCTCATGAAATTATCTCCCAATATTGGGGTGATTGGCCAAAGCGACCGCACTTGATTGGTATTGCCAAAGGAGTCACTCGTAAACCGGGTTTGGAAACTTTGATTACCGTCGAAGGAGACGAATTTAATTTGCCAAGTGATGCGCCAGCTCTTCACCTCATGCAGCATATTCGTGATGAAAGCCATAACCATGCGATTGCAGGGCATAGAGCAAAACGCGGAAAAACCAGAAGAACCAGTGCGTTAGAGGGGATTGAAGGGGTCGGCCCAAAGCGCAGACAAGCTCTTCTAAAATACATGGGAGGCTTACAAGAGTTGAAGCGAGCAAGTGTAGAAGAAATCGCCAAAGTGCCGGGTATTAGTTTTTCTTTAGCAGAAAACATCTATCAAGCATTGAAACAATAACAAAAATCCCGCACCATAAGGGCCCTGTTTGAAGTACCAAATAGAGCAATACGCAAACAAAAAGAGCCTTAATAAAATATGCGTTTAAATATCCCCAATATACTGTCTTTGTTGCGACTATTCTTGATACCAGTCTTTGTCGTTGTTTTTTATCTTCCTTATAGCTGGTCTCCTTTTGCCGCAGCAATGGTGTTCTGGGTAGCAGGTTTTACTGATTGGCTTGATGGCATGTTGGCTCGTAAGTTAGGCCAAACCTCCCGTTTTGGGGCATTTATTGACCCAGTGGCAGATAAAGTCTTAGTAGCCACAGCGCTGATTTTGATTACTGAGCACTACCACAGCATTTGGGTCACTATTCCTGCCGTGACGATGATTGCCCGTGAAATTATCATTTCAGCTTTAAGAGAATGGATGGCTGAGATTGGTAAACGTGCGAGTGTTGCCGTTTCTTGGGTAGGTAAGGTTAAGACAGTCAGCCAAATGTTTGCGCTTTGGGTATTAATCTGGCGACATGATGACTGGATGATTTGGGTTGGTTATGCCGCTCTCTATATAGCAACAATTTTGACTTACTGGTCTATGGCGCAATATTTAATGGCTGCCAAAGACGATTTGCTCGACGAAGAACATCATTAAAAAAAAGCGGACGACAGTCCGCTTTTTTTTATCTTAATAACCAAATAGTTCACTTAAGTCGGCAGTTTTAAACTGTTATTTGCTAGAAAACTCATCTATTTGGGCGATTTTGGACGTTAAATAGACAAACGATTCAAAAAACAAAAAATAGTGTTGACTCATTAGTTCGAATCCGTAGAATGCATTCCGTACCCAAGAGGAACACAGCGAAAAGCGGTTCTAATTGGTGTTGTGAAGGCGTGTTGGCAGAGTGGCTATGCAGCGGATTGCAAATCCGTGGACCTCGGTTCGACTCCGGGACGCGCCTCCATTTGCGACACTAGCTCAGTTGGTAGAGCGCA